>Ga0209581_1000178_pt1 | contig 196704 bp, 216 predicted proteins | sample Coa_R2_FD_187160 | JGI IMG/M metagenome (GOLD analysis project Ga0209581, IMG submission 187160) | Surface soil microbial communities from Centralia Pennsylvania, which are recovering from an underground coalmine fire - Coalmine... | ecosystem: Environmental > Terrestrial > Soil > Unclassified...
AGATTTGCACTGCTCTCGGTCCGGATGTGCTGAGAGTAAAACCTGTAGAAGGGTGGAAGAGAGGTAAAGCATTTGTCTTTTATCCAGAAAGATGCATATCTGATGGAGCATGCGTAGGTGTATGCCCGACTCATGCAATCTTTTGGATGAGACCAATGGAATACACAGCAGGACAGCCAGTGCCTTTGCACAAGAATGGTGTGTTCGACAAGGGCTGGGAAGAAGGCTAGATTAGAGGCCTTTTTCAAGCACCAAGCGACAAACACCTTCTTTTTACCTTTTTATTGATTTAGATTTAATTGGTCTATCCTCTTTTCGTTCACTGATTTCTCTGACGATCCACTTTCATAGTAATGAGCAAGTAAGCAGGCTGGCAACAGGGTCAGAACTAGTCTATTCTAATTAGGTATTCGTGCTTTTTGAGCCAGTTGCGGTGCTCTAAATAGTCAGGGTCAGCTTGGCCGACTGCGTGCCAGAATCTGTCAGAGTGGCTAAACTCAACAAGATGTACAAGCTCATGAATTATTACATAGTCGATTACCTGAAGAGGCGCGGCAGACAGGAGCAGGTTAAAGTTCAGGTTCCTTTTTTTTGAGCAGCTTGCCCACCTTGACTTTTGGTCCTTAATCGATACCCTGTTGTATTGCAGTTTTAGCCTGTTGCCTATTCCGACCAGACGATCGGAAACTATCCTTTCTGTCTGCTGTCGGTACCATTCTTTGACAAATCGCCGGTATTTGCGTCTGTCCTGTACATGAAATGTTATTACCTTCAGGTTGTCAGAAATAGTTGCAAACTGCTGTCTGTCCTTGACTACCTGCAGGGTATATGGTATGCCAAGATAGTAAATTGTCTTTGTTCTTGATGCCGGCTCTTCACTGTCGCAGCCCATTTTCTGCCTTAAACGGCTGTAATACTCCCAAGTTTTCAGGATCCAACTTTCTTTGCTGGCAATAAAGTCATGCAGCTCTTTTGCTTCGCGGCCTGCAGGCAATATAGCTTTTATTCCATAAATTCCGGCTACAAGCCTGAAGTGTTTTGCCCTTGAGCTTTTCTTTACCTCTATTGTCAGAGTCTTGCCGTTGGCAAGGACAACTGGAAGCTCCATAAAAGATCGAGAAGGAGACAGAGATCGAGAAGACAAAGGTAGACAGCAAGTCCAGCAGGCTGGGCTATTAAAGAATTTCCATTTGCAATTGACGTGCGGTTGCCTGATATACTGTCAAGGTTATGGAATGAAATGAAAAGGAAACAAAGGTCATGACAGTTATCTGGCTAATTGATTCCCCGGCTACTCGAAGTAAAAGTAGAATCTGGTTGGATAGGCTTCAGGTAGTTAGGTCAAGGTATTGGCTCTTCCTTATTTCCTTTCTTTCCTGCTTACCTTATCTTACCTTCGCTGGACCGAAACAACAAAGTCCTTGGGGTTCAGCTCAGCTCCGCATGTAGTACATCTTCCATTAGATGGCCTTAGCACGTCCTTGACTGATTTTAACATCATCATCCTGTGTATCACCGATCCACATTTGCTACACACTACATCGACTGAAGGCAACGACATTTCTTTTCTACCGGCCTACCTACCGTGCCTCTGTACAAAACCGGGATTATCAATAATAATTGAACAAATGGTTAAAGCGATCAAAACTGCAATGAATGCAATCGCTGCTGCTTTTGTTCCGACTCTAACTTTTTCAACTGTATCAGAGAGGAAGGAAAAGGAAAGGAAATACAGGAGAAAAGATATACTGATTGGCATTTATTGTTCAATTGATTAATGCCTTGCGGTAAGAGAATAAGGCCAGCAGATCTGGCTTTGCAGCTGAAGTCTCTGGATATTGATGAGGGGATAAGGATAGAATCTCTTGGCAGAGATAATAAAGAAAAGATCTTTATCAACAAGAATGCCTCCGGCATATTTGTACTTCAGATGGCTGAAGTTGACAGACACAGAAATGATACGAAAGGAGAGCTCAAGCCGAGCAAAGGCTGGCAAAGCCATGATAAAATCCTGTACTTTGACTCTCCAGCAGAGGTCCTGAAGACAATAAGACATGCCTTTGGAAAGAAAATAGCAGTCTGGCTTTACTAGCTGCGGTGAAAGATGCATATTGGAAAAGCTTGCATGGAAGAGGGAATGGAATGAAATGCGGCTGACGGATACAAATGCTGACCATATTGTATGCGGCGCCATAAACTGGGACACCACGATATTTGTTCAAAAATTTCCAATGGAAGGCGAAGAGGTCAGGGTTGAAAGGGTAATAGACGTGCCGGGGGGAAAAGGAGCAAATATTGCAGTCGCCTCTGTCAGGGTGCTGGGAAAAGGCAGAGTCGCGTTATTCGGCTCTCTTGGGACAGACCATATTGCGGCAAGGCAGATTGATATTTTGAGAGCAGAAGGTGTGATAACGAGATTTATCAGGCGAGACAGAGAAGTGCAGTCGGGTCAGGCATTTATTTTGGTTGACTCTGCAGGCAGGAACTCTATCCTTACCTTCAAAAAGGCAAACGACGTGCTGGCTGAGCGTATGGCTGCCAGCAGCAAGCTAACAAGAGCTATCCGTCACTCCAAGCTGATTACCGTAATTGACCCTCCTCTTGAAGTGGCCGGTAGGCTTGTGAGGACTGCCGCAGAGCATGGCAGGCAGGTAATATGGTCGCCGGGGATGCTTTCCAGCGGGGGCATAAGGAAGAGAAAAATGGCTGATATTATCAGACAGCTTGATTTTCTTGTGCTCAATGAGCAAGAGTGCTCTTCACTACTTTCAATGCCCTGTTCTTCCGCAGCCGATGCTGTCCATGCCTGCAGGCTCATAATCAAAGTTGCAGCAAGGAAAGAACTTGGAGTCATTGTAACTATGGGAGAGAAAGGCTGCTTGATGGCAAAGGATGGAGAGCTTGTTATCATGCCCAGAGTAGATCTCGGTATGATGGGTCTGCGGGTGGTAAACACTGTAGGTGCAGGGGACGCATTTATCGGCACTTTCTCTGCCATGAAGGTACTTGGCAGAGACGACAGCGATGCTCTTTTCATGGCAAATCTGTCAGGCTCGATCAAAACTACAAGGCAAGAGACGAGGGGAGCTCCGACTCTCGCCGAGCTTGTCAGAATAGGCGGCAAAGTAAAGAGGAAATACAGGACGCGCAAACTCTAGGTGGGTTGCATGCGATAGTCGCGATGCGGCTGCAAACAGTACAGCAGAATTAGTTAATTAATTGATAATTATCCTATCGCGATTTTGAAAATTGGCAGTAGCTGTTGCTGCCTGGTGCAGACCTTCTCTTCTTTCCTCTCCTCTTCTGATTGCTGGAAGATAAAAGATTGTTTGTTCGTTTGTCTATCTGTGCTGTTTGGCAGACATTGCTTTACCAGAGCATCATCATTAAAATATGCTCGGCCACTATCTATTCCGTGGTCGATAATTCCAGTTCTAGAAAGGCAGTATACGCTGCTCTTTTTGGGAACTTGGGCATAGCTGCAGCCAAATTCATTGCTGCAATACTTACAGGTAGCGCAGCCATGTGGGCTGAAGCGTACCATTCTACATCAGATACGTTCAATCAGATACTGTTGCTTATCGGGATCAAGACAAGCTCCAGAGTAGCCAGCGAGCGCCATCCGTTCGGCTACGGCAAGGAGCAGTTCTTTTGGTCATTTCTTGTAGCCACCATGCTTTTCGGGATATCTGGCATACTTGCCCTCCAGCAGGGCTTTTCAGCTTTTCTTGCAGCAAACAGGGCGATAGAAAATGTAAACGTCAGCTATGTCATTCTGGCAATATCTGCCGTCTTTGAAGGAAATGGGTTGAGAGTGGCCTTCAGCCTGTTCAGGCAGGGAATAGAATCGCGTGGAGAAAAGGTCGGCCTTGGCACTCTGCTAAAAGAGTTCCAGGAAAGCAAAGATCCGTCGATACTTACGGTCCTTGTCGAAGATTCGGCTGCGCTTTTAGGAATAGCAATTGCCGGCGCCGGGATATTTCTGTCGCAGGTGACTGGCAATACCGTTTACGACGCGATAAGCTCGTTTGCCATCGGAGCAATCCTGATGGGATTTGCTTTTTTTCTTGCCAGAGAGAACAAGGGCCTCCTTATCGGAGAGGCAATTTCAAGAAAGGACTACCGCAGAATAGTTGACTTGGTGCTGCAGATTCCCGAAGTGAACAGGATAATTTCGCTCCGCACCATGCACCTTGGGCCGAAAGACGTGCTTGTCACCATGGAAGTGAACCTCGTCGACAAGCTTGACACAGACAGAATTGAAACGGTGATTGATACGATAGAGCGCAGGATAATACAGGTCATCCCCTATGTCAATCCCTCAAAAGTATACATCGAGCTTGAGCAGGATAGCTGTCCCGTTGATTTCAGGTCAAAAAGCAAAAGAAAGCAGCAACAGTAAAACATGCGACCGGCTGCAACAGTGCTGCGGCTGAGCTATCTGGATATCTTTTTCTTTCTTTCCTTTCCTTCAGTTTATTTAATTTTATCTTATCCACCTATCCTATTTCCTCCCGGTTCCCCGATCAAGGCCATCGAGAAAACAATCTTTTTCCTGATCCTGCCGTATTTTCCAGTGCTGGTAAAGGATACCAGCTGTCCACATTTGCTGCAGCGGGGCTTGTTAGGATATCGGATATTCAAGAGGTACAGCGGTACAAGCCTGCAGCTTGAGCAGCGGTAATGCGTAAGGAAGAGCCTCTGGATGGGCAAAAGGCCTGCAAAGTTGATGCCCTCTTCTTCACAAAGCTTTGTAGCAGTCTTTGTCAGCAGGCTCTCCATCCTTGATTCTACATTGCTGGGCTGTACAAGCAAGTCCAGAGATTCTGATTCCTTTCTCTGGGCTTTGTCTGCCAGCACCTTTCCAGTTGCTTGGAAAGTCGTCATAGAGTTATTTTGTGTCCTTTTGCTATATCGTTTGGTGAATAGCGATTTGTCCTTGTAAGCGGCGGTTGGAGATTCTATAGCGGCTTTATTACTGCTAATAACCCAGGATTTGTAGCCTGCAGATTGGGAAAGGTGCTCGAGGCTAATAAGGCTGGAAAGGAAAAGTGGATCAAGAAGGTGCCTATATTTATTAGCGGACACGAGATCGTCCGGTACCTTGCAGACAACTGTACTGGACGAAATCAAGGCAGAGGTGAGGGACATTCTTGACGGGCGCGACCCTGCACATGACTTTGAACATGTAATGCGAGTCTATCGCAATGCGGAGATTCTTGGCAGAAAAGAGGGAGCAGACATGGATGTGCTCCTGGCAGCTGCGCTTTTGCATGATCTGGTTGTCTACCCTAAAGGAAGTGCCAAGAGAACCAAGTCAGCCGACGACAGTGCAGACCTTGCAGAGAAAATGCTCAGTGGAAGATACCCGAAGGAAAAGATAGACAGAATATGCTATTGCATAAGGACCCACAGTTATTCTAAAAAGATCACCCCTTCTACTTTGGAGGCAAGGTTACTGCAAGATGCAGATAGGCTTGACGCACTTGGCGCAATAGGTATAGCCAGAACGTTTAGCGTAGGCGGTATGGAAAAGAGGTTGTTTTACAATCCAGACGATCCGTTTGGCTCAAGCGGCAGAGAGCCAGATGACAAGCAGTGGACACTGGACCACTTTAGGCTAAAACTATTGAAACTGGGCGACTCGATGCACAGCAGAGAGGCCAGAAATATGGCGCGAAAGCGCACAGAATTTATGCAACTGTTTATGCACCAGCTGCGTGCTGAGATAGGCCCGGTTGGGAAAGAAAAAACTAGTCATCTATAGTCGACATAATACTTGTACCGGCGCTCCACTTCCTTGTTGTTGCCCTCAAGAACCCGGGAAATTTCAGCCTGCAAACCTTTCAGGGCATACTCTCTGAGCTGGTCTGCTTCCGGCGTCTGCGGATAGGTAGAGAGCGTATATTCAAAGTGCTTCATAAATTCTGTCACTTTGGCGCGAAACTCCTCCTTTGTAGGCTTTTTGTTGTTCATTACCTTAAACCATGTGGTCGCGCAGGCTGTGGAGTATATCTTGGCAAGGTCTTCGATAAGCCTGTCCATTTCAAAATAGTCGGGCATCGCTTATCCTATCTTATCAAAGACTGATATAAATAATACAATAAATTTCTGGCAAGCAGAAGGTCTTGTTTCTCCTCCTGTATGTCTTGCTATCACCTATGCTGCAAATCAGCCATGAAATCGCTTCGAATATTGTATTAGTGAAACTCAAATATCATTGCAAACTGGCAGCTATTATCTGATGAAGACTGCGATCATTACTGGCGGCGGAAGAGGCATAGGAAGAGAAACCGCAATGCTCCTTGCTGTTAAGGGAGTAAACGTGGTTGTATGCTCAAGAACCCAGAAGGACATTGATGAAACTGTAAGCCATATCAGGCAGACGGCAGAAGGTCATGCTGGAGTTGCCGGAACAAAGTGCGATGTTAGTATATCATCTGATATCGGGTCGCTTGTCAGCAAGACAGTAATGGAATTTGGCGCTGTCGACATACTTGTCAATAATGCAGGAGTAGCGATAGTCAAAAGGCTTGTTGATACTTCTGAAAAAGAGTGGAATGAGACTATCAATTCTAACCTGAAAGGCGCATTTCTCTGCTCGCAGGCTGTGGTTCCCGGTATGGTTCGCAGGGGATCCGGCACAATAATCAATGTGAGCTCTGTAGCAGGCAAGGAAGGCTCTGAAAACCTTTCTGCGTACTGCGCAAGCAAATTTGGGATGATTGGGCTGGCTGAAAGCTTGGCGTGGGAAGTTGCAGGCAGCAATATCCGGGTAATGTCGATATGCCCCGGAGAAGTAGCCACAAAGATGCAGGAAGACGCTGATCCTGCCTATTATAGGGCACACAAAGACAGAATGCTGAGGCCCCGGCAGGTTGCAGAGAAAATAGTGGAAATGATATTTGATGGGAAAAAATACCGTAATGGGCAATCCGTGGATATGCCCAATGAATGACAATGGCGGCAGGGTCTGCCTTCAACCAAGAAAAAAGAAGCAGGTCTTTACAAAAAGTCAGTCAAAAGCTTTGGCCTTGCATTACTCTCCTGGCTTGGCAGACGCTTCTCTATTCTGGCCTTTATCTTCTTTTGCTTCTCTTCTGCTGTCCCGTTCATCTCCAGAAACTGCAGTGCGTTGAGCGGTGCTCGGGCACCATAATGGTTGTTAAAGTAAGCATAGATTACAGGCACTTTTGCTGACAGCTCTCGGACTTTGCCAGCCCACGGCGCTAGCTCATCTTGCGAATAGGTATAGTCGTACCATACCGGGTTTCCTTTGCCATGCCACCTAACAAAGGCATGGGTTGTAGCAGTAACTACAGGCTTGGAGAGGAATTTGATCGGCGAGTCAGTTATAGTATTTGATACATTAAAATCACTCAGCATCTGCCAGGTCTCATTTCTGTCCCACGACTCGTGCCTGAACTCTACTGCAAAGTGAATACGCGGAGGAAGCTTGCTAAGGAAAGACTCCAGCAAGTGTCTGTCTTTATACGTAAAGCTTGGCGCTAGCTGGAGCAAAAGGCACCCAAGTTTGCCGGCCTGCGATATCGGCTCGATTATTTTGATAAACCTGTTAAAGTCATCCTGCACGCCTGCAAGGCGCTTGTCGTGGCTGATTATCTTGGGAATCTTTAGAGAAAACTTGAAGCCGGGCTTGGTGTTTCTGATCCAGCCTGAGACCATCTGCTTTGAAGGGATCTTGTAAAACGAGGAATCTACCTCAACTGTATCAAAGACGCTGGCATAAAACGTAAGCTTGCCAAGTCTATTGTTAGGATAGAACAACCCTACCCATTCTTGATAGCTCCACCCGCAAGTGCCCAGCAGTAATGCCATCCGGCCAAACTAACTTGGACTTTATGGATATATTATATTATATTACATTATATTATTATGTACAATAATATCGCTGGCTCAACTGGCCCGTTAATTATCTGCAATAGCTGGAAGAAGAAAAGGCACGCCAGACGATAATAAAGCAAACGAACAAGCCGGTTTGGCAAATGAATGATTTGAAAGGTAAATGAAAAAAAGACCGTCGCAGCCGTCTACCAGTACTTTGCTTTTATCAGCTCGATTACCTTTTCGTGCTCGGGTCCTTTTCTTCTGGCAAACCTTTCCATTGCGCTCAGAGGCACCCCGCCAAGGCTCCTTGCTAGGCCTGCAAAGAACCAGTTCTTTATTGGGTTATCCCGGCCTACCTTGTGCATGAATTTCTGGATTCCATACTTGAAGTTGTGTTGCCATGTCTTGTACATTACGCCCAGCTTGGCCGGATCCATCGTGTTGCCAATATCGTAAAAGTCTGATTTTTCAAGCAGCCCGATTGGAACGAAGGTAAGAGGAGTGGTTGTAAACTTGGAATCTGGCTGCTCAGTCTCTACCTCATGAATCAACCGGATTGTCTCCCAGCTGTCTTCCGGAGTCTCGTCATTGTTGAGGCCCATTATAAGGGTAAAGGCAGGCACCCAGTAATGCTCATTTAGCGTCTTGATGCCGGTCTTGACCACCCAGTGCCACTCTGCGGGCTTGAATGGAGCCAGCTTTCTGTCTGCATACTTGCCGATAAGCCGGGTGCTTCCAGTTTCAAATCCACACTGTATGCCGATATGGTTGTTGGGGCCTGCGTTGATAATCTTGGAGACATTGGGTATCAACCTCTCGTCAGCAATTGCTCCGGCCAATGTGCCATGGGTCGGGTTGGTGTGCTCTATGCCGGTTGCCATAATCCCTTTGAACAGCTCCTCTATTGCCTCTCTATTTGGCTGCATGTTCTTTGTAGTTCTTGGGTTCAACCCGTACACAAAAATATCATCGCTGTGGATCCATGCGTTCTTGAGTCCGCCATACTTCATGTTGATTTCGATCTCTTTCTTGACCTTCTCGACTGGGTAGTACCTGAGCGGCCTGAGTGTTACATCGCAGAACTTGCAGCCCCTTCCACAGCCGCGCATCACTTCGACCATTCCATGTATGCTTGGGTTGATGATATTTGGAATTTCGTCAACCGACGGCTCGTTCCAGTAATGAATAAACCTGCCGTGGTAGGTGTGGCCATTTTTGACAAATTCTTTTACCTCGACTTTGAACTGGCTTTTCTTGAACGGGTTGGCTGTCTCAAGTTCGCCGTTGATCAAGGCGTCAAAGAACTTGCCACCTGCACCGTCTATCTCAGGCCCGATTCCTCCAAGCTCGCCTTCTACAATGCCATAGAGTTCATATTCTTCAATCTTGGCAGGATCGTAGTTGTACTGCCATGTACCTGAAGCTCCGGCAATTACCTTTGCCTTGCTTCCATTTCTTTTCTTGGCAGCATTTATGCGCATGTGCAGGTCCCTGTTGTAAAACTCGTCATAGGATGTCTGCTTTCTGCCGTAGGTAAACGTCATAGTTACTGGGCCCATTCCAAGTGGATCCATTTCATAAGTTCCCACCACCTCGGTCTCGGGGCCTATAAACTGCTCTATGTAATCAGGGTGGGCCACCACCACGTCTTCGGGACTGTAGCCATCTCTTACCAGAGCGGCCTCTACCTTGCGCAGCCCATATGGCGCATAGTTAGCCCTGCCGTTTGTGTGATCAATCGGATTGCAGATAAAATCAAAGAGCAATCTGGGAGTGACTTGATTTCCCATGACGTGGTACCAAAACGAGTTGTGGCTTCTATTCATGTCAAGGGCAGGCGCGCATCCAAAAAACGATGCAAGGGAAATTCCCCTGTACGGGGACATCAGAGTGCGGTCTGCACTGAGAACTATTTTCGGGTACTTTGGCAATCTAAAGTTACCTATTTAAACTGAAGTATTTGCAGATTAATTAAAAGCTTTCCAGTCATTGCTCCTCGCTTCCCTATCTACTCTACTTCTACTCTGGAGTCAAAATCAATAAGGCACCCTGCGCCCTGACTTGTCTCTGTACATCCTGCCAAATTCTGCCATTGTAGAAAGCTGTCTTTCATTGTAAATTGTCCCGTCTCTGCAGACAAGCTGGTCTCCGATGCAGCAGCTACTGCAAATACCGATTCCACACTTCATGTACCGCTCAAGGCTTGCTTGGACAGGTAGAGAAGCCGAAGCGGCAAGGTCATAGACTTTTTTCATCATAAGCTCCGGCCCGCAGGTATATACGCAGTCAAATTTGGCGTTTTTTCTTGACCTTTCTTGTTTGCCTCCATCAACAAGCCTTGCCATCGCATCTGTGGCGTATCCTTTTTCGCCATAGCTTCCATCTTCTGTAGTGACAATGACTTGATGACGTGTATCGCGCAGCAGGTCATTTGCCATCCTTTCAAAGAAGACTTCCTCTTTTGTCCTTGCCCCTATGATTATGGTTGTGTCTATTTTGTTGCTGTTCAGCTTCCTTGCCAGCCGCATAAGGGGAACAAGCCCGGTGCCGCCGCCAACAAGCAGGACTTTTTTGTTTTGGCCTATCTTGAATTCGTTTCCGTATGGCCCGCGCACGCCCAAAATGTCGCCGGGCCTCTTGTCAAAGAGCAGGGTTGAGCCATAGCCGTGCTTGCGTATAGTAAGGGCGGCAGAATCTTTGTTGTTTTTGTCTTTTCTGTCTGGAACCATCACACTCATTGGGAGCTCTTCGCCCCTTGGAATCCACACCATCAGAAACTGACCCGGCTTTGCCTCTGAACTCAGCCGGTCCTTAAAGACAATGGTCTTGACAGTAGGAGTCTCATGGACGATCTTGTCTATGATGACAACCCTTATCCTATTGATATCAATATTTATGGGCAAGCCCTGAAATCTCCATTACGTTTTTCATGCCTTTCCTCTCCAGATATTTCTTGATTCCAGCTCCAATCTCGGCAAACACATCAATCCACCTATTGCCGATGGCACTGCCAATCTGCACAGCAGAGGCTCCGGCTAGAATAAACTCGACGGCATCTTCCCAGGTAGTTATACCGCCGCATCCAATTACAGGTATTCCTGCTTTGGATATCTCGTAAACGCATCTCACCGCCGCCGGCTTGATTGCGGCGCCTGAAAGCCCGCCTATTCTATTGCTCAGAACAGGCATCCCGGTTTCTATATTGATAGTCATTGCGCGGATGGTGTTGATGGCCGTGATTGCATCAGCGCCTGATTCTTTTGCAACTTTGGCAATCTTGACAACATCTGCAGCGCCTATGCCTACCTTGATTATGACAGGCTTGCGCGTGCCGGCCTTGATCGCCTTTACAATCCTGCTGACCATTTCCGGATCGTCACCAACTTCCATCCCCATCTTGGCTACGTGAGGGCAGGAGAGGTTAACCTCGTAGCCAATAACATTGCCAAGAGCATCAAACTTTTGTACCATCGGCGGGAACTCTTTATCAGAGGATCCGACCAGGCTGACAATTATTGGAATTCCTCTGCTAGGTGCAATTTCCTTTGAAAACGCCTCTGCGCCGGGGTTTGCAAGTCCGACCGCGTTGAGGTAGCTGTTGCTCCCCAGAGAAACTATGGTTGGATTTCTATATCCTTCGATAGGCTCGATGCTGATTGATTTGCTGACAATAGCCCCTGCGCCGGCTCTGTAAAGCCTTGCGAATATGTCCTGCGAGATGCCAAGTATCCCGGAAGCAAGCATAGTAGGATTACGCAGGTGGAGGCCTGCAACTGTTACAGCAAGTGCAGGGTCATCAGGCTGGACAGTTCGCTCATTGGTTGTCCTGCCGGCTTTGCTATTTGCCTTGCTTTTGGCCATTTCCTTCTTTACGACCGCCTGCTGCTTCTTCTTGTTCTTCCGATCCCCGTAATATATTAACTGGATTGCGGCTGCCGTCCCCTGCCTGCCTTTCGCTTCTTGTGTAGCTGAACTTCAAGTAAAGGAGGATCAAGTTAAAGATAGTGGCAACTCCGTTTGCGCCAATTATCACAGGGTCGCTATGGGCCACGCCATAAACCATCCACAGAATAGTTCCCGTTGAAAACATCAGCATAAGGTATTTCGAGACATCGTCCATGCTCTTTGTCTTGTATGCCCTGATTATCTGCGGCAAAAAGCTGGATGTTGTAAGTACAGCTGCAGATACGCCTATCAGGGAATCAAGGCCCAGCGATGCCAACGGTATCGGCATATTGAATCTGGATATGATTAATAAGTTAATGTATAATATGGCACGCTGTATCAACAAAACAACGCAAGATAATAATTAATATGCCATGACGCAGATCGGGCTCCATTGGCAGTTACACTGAAAGACTTGGTAGGCGGAAGCATAGTCGGTTCTGGCTCTGACTTTATTGTGATACAAAAGGACAAAAAACGCCTCCTTGTAGAAATTACCAGCTTTAGAGTTCAGGAACTGAAAAATGCCGGAACACCCTATGGATCGCAGATCGACTAGACTGCTTAACTTTTCATGTCTATTGAGTCAATAAATTTCTTGTAAAAAGTTAAATTGAGTTATTGAATAGTTGCAGCGTTTGAAACAAAAGGCTACTGTTGAGGTTGCAGCCAGTGCCGGGCAGAAGAATGCAAAACCGGCAAAGGTTAACAGCCAGCCGCCGGCACCTGTTCTCCAGCAGCCACTTGGCAGAGGAAAGGTGCGCTATGATAGAAAGGCAGAGTCAGAGTTCTTTGTTGATAATTCAGCCCTTGCCGGGTTTACTGGCGAGCGCATACTTTACATGGCAGTAAGGGAGCTAATTGAGAATTCATTAGATTCATGCGAAAGCAGCCACATCTTGCCCCATATTTCGCTATCAATGAAGATGCTGGATCCTGCAAACGATATGTGGCTTATCTCCTGCCAGGATAACGGCATTGGCATACCTTCTGATAAAGTCCCCGTGGCTGTATGCTCTTTTCTAACCTCTGGCAAGTATGTCGAGAAGCAGCAGCGAGGCCTCTTTGGAGTAGGCCTCAAGATGATTGCTGCCTTTTCAACAAAAGATACCGATCATCCACTAAAAGTCTGGTCAAAGTCAGAGGAAGAAAAATCAGAGCACTATTTTGAGCTCAGGACAGATATTGGCACAAACAAGCCGATTGTGCTTTTGAAAAAGACATTGAAGGCAGACGAATCCAGAATAACGAGCGACTCCGGTTTCAGGGTCGAAGCAATATTGCGAGCCCGGCTCTCGCCTATTACAAAAAGCAAGATTTATGATTACATAAGCCAGACAAGCATAGTCAACCCTTATGCTGTGCTGGAATTTGAGACAGACGATGGCAAGGTCATGTTTGACAGAAGGACAACTGTCATGCCGCAGCCTGCAAAGGAAGTGCTGCCCCATCCGTCAGACATGGATCTGATGACGCTCAAAAAGGCAATAACGAATTTTATGAACCAAAAGACAACCTTGCAGGGTGTGCTATCAGGCTCGTTTCAAAAGCTTTCAGCAGAAAAGGCCAAAGAGATTATCAAAAATGCCGGCCTAGAAAACAAGCCTGCAGACAAGTATGACGAGCATGAACTGATAGAAATAGTCAAAGTTTGCAAGAAGACCAAGTTCCATACCCCAAATACCGACCACCTGAGCCCGATAGGCGAAGAGATTCTGACAGTCGGCATGACATCAGAGTATACCATTGTCACAAGCAGAGAGCCTCAGGCAGGGACAAAGGAAAAGGCAGAGCAGGGCATAGAGGATGCAGGCAACGGCAAGATGGTTGCTGCAGGCAACCCAACCCAGCCCCAGATAGCAGTCAAGATATTGAGGCCGGCATTGACAGCCTACTCATCAAAGACCTGCGTTGTCAATAACAGGCCGACAATAGTCGAGTGCGGGATAGCATACGGCGGCGACATCGGGTCTTTCAAGATATTCAGGTTTGCAAACAAGATTCCACTACTGTATGACGAAGGCTCTGATGTAGCCAGAGAGGTCGTATCAGAGGTGGAGATAAACAAGATGGGCATCTCCAAAAAGGAGGTAAAGGAACAGTTCGCCAACCCCGAAGCAAAATCTGACAGGGCTGTCGAGCTGCTGCCACTCCACATCTTCTTCCATGTATGCTCGACCAAGATTCCATACAAGACTGCAGGCAAAGAGAGCATTGCCTCTGAAGGCGAGCTCAAGCATTACATGAAGTCATGTCTGTCTGACCTTTACAGAAAAGTGAGCGCCCAGATCCGCAAAGAGCTGCGGATGAAAGAAGCCCAGAGCAGGCTCAATCTTTACAAGTATTATATCCCGCTTATCGTCGGGGCAATTTCAGAATCTATCAAGGTTGATAGCATCAAGCTTGAGCAGGCGTTTACAGAGCTTGCAGAAAAACATGTTACCGGCGAAATTGCCGGTGCCCCTGTCCCCGAGAAGGAAGATGCAATTACAGGAAAAAGGATTGAGGAAGAAGCAGGAGAAGAAAAAGGAGCAAATATTGAAGTCAATAAAGGTAAAGTGAGCGCAGAGCAGATTGCAGCAAAAAGTGCCAAGCCAAACCCGCCAAGAAGCAGGCAGGTAAAGGAGGAAGTGGCAAAGGTGAAAGCGACAGTGCCAAAAGGTGAAAGAGCCAACCCAGTAGAGAAATTAAAAGCGACATGGAAGGGAGAAAAGAAAACAGCAAAACAGGCTACAGGCCAGACCTCTTTGGATGTATATTCAGCCGCCGGAGATAAGAAGAGGAGCAAAAGGTAAGGTGACTCGATAAAAGATGCCAGCAACTGACAAGCGCCATCAAGAGGTAATCAAGAAAATAAAGCTCATCATGAAAGATGTAAGCGCAGACCTGATGGATCAAAAAGTTCTCCCTGTTCTGGATGTTCCAAAGGTGGGCTATGACAACACAATATGGTCAGAAGAAAAGAGGATGCTGACCATCGGCGACAAGACAGCAAGGATAAGCCCCGACAGCACAAAAAAGATTCCCACTTTTGCGCAGTATCTTGTGATGGCAAACGCCGTTAGAAAGCTGCTTGATGAAGAGATGGAAAGCACAATCAGAGGAATGTACTACGCAACCCTCAGCACCGTTGGAGACGAAAAGAACAAGCAGAAATTCTGGAACAGCCAGGAAAATTCAGACGATGCCATCAAGGCAGTCGAGCTTTTGACAGGAGTTCCAAGAGAAGAGTTTTCGGTTACGTCAAAGCCAAAGGGGATGATCTCCGGGCCCATTACCTTGCGGGTAGGAGGAGATCTGATTGATTGCAGCCTGGGCAGCAGGGCGACTTCGCAGCTTATTCCAACCAATATCAGAGATGTCGAGATTGTAGACGTAAAGGCTGATTTTGTAATGGTTGTGGAAAAAGATACTGTGCTGAACAATATCCGCAAATCAGGATTTATCCAGAAATATAACGCTATCCTTATGACCGGCTCAGGCGAGCCTGACAGGGCAACAAGGATGATGGTCAAGACACTAAACGAAGAATGGAAAATGCCTGTCGTGGTATTTGCCGATGCTGATCCTTGGGGCCTTGGCATTGCGTTGCGCTACAAGATAGGAAGCGAATCGCTCAGTTATGATAGTGACAGGCTTGTAACCCCAGATGCGCAGGTGTTGGGCATGATGTTTTCAGATATTTACAGATACAATATCCCTGAAGTAGCTAGGCTGGCGGCCTCTGAAGAGGATATCAATAGAGCGCACGACATGAAGAAAAAGCCGTGGTTCCAAGATAAGAAATGGCAAAAAGAGCTGAATATATTTCTGGAGCACGAGGAGAAGTGTGAGCTGGACGCATTCTTCAAGCACGGGTTCAAGTACCTTGCAGAGACGTATCTGCCAGAGAAGCTGCGCGAAGCAGGCGTGATATAACTAGACAGTCAAGAGTATAGACATTATTATCGGTAACGCTAAATACAGTTGTGGAGGCAAGGCTTGCAAATCTTCCAGTAGCTACTATTTCTATTGTCATTATAAATGCGGGAATTTTTGTGGCCGGCATACTTTCAAACTCTCAGGACAGGATCATTAGCGAATATGGATTTGTCCCTGATCAGCTGTTTCGCAGCAATACCGAACATTCAGTCCTGAATCCCCAGTCTTCACTTGCGCCAGGCACCGCAGGCGCACTAGAAAAAATCTTCTCTTCTATGTTCATACACGCCAACATAATCCATATTGCGTTCAACCTTATAGCGCTGGTTTACTTGGGGGGCTATGCCGAAAGGTCGGTCGGGTCTCTCAGATATATCCTGATCTATTTTGTTTCCGGCGTGGCTGGCACGCTATTCTACGGCGCTCTGGCTTCATATGTAACCGGAACCGGGGGTGGAGTGCTGATTGGCGCTTCAGGTGCAATAGCAGGAGTGTTTGGAATAGCTGCTGCAACAGGAAACAGAAATGCATACTATTGGCTTATCATGCAGATAGTATTTGCAGTGATCGGCTCTTTTAGCAGAATCGCTCCCATTGCGTTTACAGCCCATGTAGGCGGCTTTATTGCCGGTGTGTTATTGACAAAATTGATGATAGAACTTGAGCGCAAAAGGAGGGCAAGCAGCGCGGAAGACGCATGGAGAAACGAATGGAGATAATAGTAATAGCAGTACTGGATGTTGCACGTACAGACAAATAATTTAATTGATTACAGCACCAAGAAAAGTGCCAAGCCTGCACCTTACTAATAGCAATGATATTCTGCCTCACAGCCGGTTCATTAACACATATTTACTTACATTGTGGTTACCATCACAGTGATGCTGTCTGACAATAGAGGATGATGCGATAAACCTCCACCGGCTGCTAAAGGGCAAGATAGAGATTCACAGCAGGATCTCTGCCGTAGATGTCTTTGATGGGGGCGGAATCAGCGCAGAAGGCGAAGAGCTGAAGCCGCAACCGGGGAAAAAGACCAAGACCCTGGGGCTCGTTTACACTCCGGGCGTGGCGTATGTGGCGGAAGCAATAGGCAGGGACAAAAGCTTGGCCTATGATTACACTTCAAAGTGGAACAATGTCGCCATAGTCTGCGACGGCACAAGAGTGCTTGGATTGGGCAATGTGGGTCCAGAAGCTGCAATTCCGGTTATGGAAGGCAAATCCATTCTGTTCAAGATGCTTGGCGGCATAAACGCCATCCCGCTATGCATAGCCTCGCGGGACAGAGAGGAGATAATCAGATTTGTAAAAATGATCCAGCCTGTTTTTGGTGCTATAAATATTGAAGACATTGAATCGCCAAAAGTTCTGGAGATAGTCGAGAGACTGCAAAAAGAACTCGATATTCCGGTATTCCATGACGACCAGCATGGAACTGCCGTCATTGCCCTTGCTGCCCTGATAAATGCTCTGACGCTTGTAAACAAGCAGATAGAAAAAGTAAAAGTAGTGATATCTGGAGCCGGCTCGGCAGGGTACGGCATATTCAAAATTCTGCTACAGGCTGGCTGCAAAGATATAGTTGTAGTGGACAGCCACGGTGCGATATACCAAGGAAGAGACCTTGGCGGCCAGAAGAATAATGGGGCTGAAGAAACTCGCTACAAGCAAGAGATCGCAGACAAGACCAACCAGGCCAGAGCGACTGGACCTCTGGCTGAGGTCATCAAGAATGCTGATGTATTTATTGGCGTATCAGGCAAGGGCGGAATTCTGACAGCAGATATGGTCAAGACTATGAGCAGAGACGCTATCGTATTTGCACTGAGCAACCCTGACCCGGAGATAGATCCTCCTCAAGCGCTGCAGGCAGGAGCAAAGATAGTTGCAACAGGCAGGTCAGACTTTGCCAACCAAGTCAACAACGCCGTGGTTTTTCCGTCGGTACTGCGCGCGTTGCTTGATCTTAGAGCTAGGTCTCTGAATGAAGAAATGCTCGTAGCAGTTGCACGCGCAATCGCCGGCCTTGTAGAGAAAGGGATCCATCTGAGGCCAGATTACATAATACCTAAGGTAAATGACCCGAGAATTCTTCCTGCAGTAACTGGTACGCTAAAACAGGCAATCGAAGCGAAAGGATCTGCAAAATCGACCTGAGTGTTGAAATGATCAAAAACAATGTTTGATTACTGATTGATCGAGTGATTGATGCATCAGCAGTTTTTCTGATCCCTGCAAGCAAGCTGGTATCAGTATCAAAATTCTGATGGTTTATAGATTAGATCAAACAGCGGTCAAATGCACCAAAATGCAGTGAAGTATTTTTTGTTTGCTCTTCCTTTCGTTGTCTCTTGTTTGTCATTTTTTATCTGCATCAAGCTCGGAATCTACTCCAAAGACTGCATAATCAACAAGCTTGCTCATGGTCATTTTCAGGACCTTGAGCATCTTGTCAAAATATTGCTTGTCGATTATACCTGAAGGAAGCATAACCCATACTATCCAGGGGCTGATTGACTTCATAAACAGATAGAGCTGTTCGTCATCCATTCCCTTGTACAGCTTTTTCAGAATCTCCCACCACTGTTCCAGCTCTTTTCTCTTTGCATCAAGGTAATCCTTTCCTTTCTGGGTAGCGGCAAAGGAAGATGGTGCTCCTTCTGCCAAAACCAGGCCATTTGAAGACAGTGTGTCAAGGATATCCTTTACATCTGATTCCGGGAGCCTGATGGCCTTGGCAATTTCTCCTGCGCCAGAAGGCCTGTCCTGTTGCCTGGCAATTGCATCGAGGACCACAAAATGTAGCGCCCTATCATATTCGCTGGAACGGGACAACAGATTACATTCATGGAAATGGGGCTTTTTAGTCTATGTCTATATCTATGTCCGTCTATTCCACCACCAGCCACTTCATCTACCGGCAGGCAGATAAGGAAAATATATCTGATGATGCAAATACTATATTCTCCATGGCCGTTGACGATAATGAGCTTGAAGCTATAAAACAGAAGAAGATGGCAGAGCTGCAAAAAATGGCGTCAGCACCCAAGATATCAGCTCCCATCGTCCTGACAGATTCAAATTTTGCCAGAGAAACCTCAAGTCACCCCCTTATGCTTGTCGATTTCTGGGCAAGCTGGTGTGGTCCATGCAGGGCCGTTGCGCCCGTCATAGACCAGCTTGCGAGAGAATATGCAGGCAAAGTTGTGTTTGGCAAGGTCAACGTGGACGAGAACCAGCTAGTTTCAACATCTTTTGGGATCCAGAGCATTCCTACCATGATCATATTCAAAGGCGGAAAACCTGTCGACGTGCTCATAGGGGCAATGCCAAAGGCCCAGATTGAGAGCAAGATAAAATATCATCTAGCCTCAAACAGCGCTGGGATGTACAGATAACAAGATGTTCTTATTGATATTATAAGGCAAAAGCAGAGATAGACAATAAAATAAAAATGAAAAAAGTTCGCACTGGGCTGAATTGGCTAGTATTTATTTAATCTGGCCTAGTTTAGTTTATGCCCAGTTGCGGAAATGAAGCTACGCTGATTCCAAGTTCTCCCTGGATCTTTCTTATCTTGTTGGCGTATTCTTTCATCTTTGTACTGTCGCCTTGTACCTTGGCTATTCTGTACCCTTTCCATGCCTTTCTGAGTGCGCCCCAGCTCTGACCAGTGGTAAAGTTGTTTCTTTTCGGTGTTTCGTGAAGTGACATTATAGCTGTCATCTAATGAGATAGTTGCTGGTTGATACTTAGCACCCTTTGTTAACTTTATCCAATTTGCAAGTTAAAACAGTTGATTCTTTTATTGTACTGTACCTCAAGTATTGGAAGAAAAATGAGCTGTGGTAAAGAAATCGAAATTAGATGCCCGCTATGTCCTGCTTTACACATTAATGACTGCAGCTCTCATGTGTGGAGGCTCGACTTGAGAACTCACCAAGACACGATTATTTGGCCGGTTTGTATTTCATTTCAAATCGCAGAACTGCGAGGCAACTAACTTTTTATTAATTAGCTATCTATAGCTTGGGGTGCCATTATTCCATCGCGAAGACAAGCAGGAGAAGCAGAAGCAACTTGAGCGATTTTATGCGCTCCTAAAGAGTCTGATGGATGAGCTGTTCGACTATGCTCCAAAGTCAAAGCACGTCAAGATGCCATATAACGTCTCGTTTGGACTGATTTACGATGAGAGGGACTCTGTACTTCTAACCGGCACCGACCAGAATACGGGCAAGAAGCTATACCTGTACAATGTGCGGATCATAGGCAGAATGTTTGAGGAGAAAAGAGAGCAGATGCTTGCAGATCAAACTGCAAACACTTTACTTGCTTGGATTGCAGATGTTTGCTCGCTATATATCAGCCCGTTTGTCTATGATTATGTTGTCAACGTACAGCATAGAGGCCAGGGGGCTGCCGAGAGAACTACAAGGAGCATAGTCAGAGGATTTATGGACAAGCTTGTCAGCGACCCGGAACTGCGCCATGTCCTTGACAATATACGAGAGTCTCCCACTACAGCCGGTGCGGGCGTGGCGCAGAATGGAAATAGAGGTGGAAGTGAAAGTGAAAGCAGTGGGAAAAGATAAAGATAAAGATAACCCGCAGGGTCAGGCATAGTTGCCCTTTATTGACGACCTTGCACCGCAGGCCTCACAGAGCAGAAACCCAAGTTTTTTGTTCTTTTCAGTCCGGGTATCCGGGCTTCCGCAGACCGGGCAGATAATATAGTCTTTTATGTACCTGTCTATCAGGGCCACAAACGAAGAAGGTTCTTTTCTGCCAAGGAATATCACCCTCTCACCGGCAATATAGCCTGCCGAAGCAAGCTCTTTGTTGAGGTAGAGAAGCAGTTTCTCGGGGTCTCGCCTGAGGGCCTTGGGAAAGTCCATAAAGTTCCTGAATATAGTATTCTTGCCCACCCATATGATCTGGGGCGTCGGGATTTCCAACCTAGAGCTGGCCTTCTTTGAGGTGTTGCCAAGCTTGTCCTGCAGGCGCTTGAGCAGGCCTTCATATTCTGTCTTTGTCTGGGTTCCGCTCACAGAGACTCAGGCACAAATCTGCCTAATGAATGTATGCGGGTAAATGGATAGGAATAGATAAGATAAACAGGCAGGAAGCAGGCAGAGATAGACGAGATTATTTACTTTACCTATGACGCCTCGCCTCATCTCACCTCATCTCATCTTTATCAGGCGATACTTGGGCGCAGCTCCAAGTCTTTTTCTTGCAACAGATATTGCTTCAGCCGACAGATCGCAGCCAATCCACCTTCTATTCAATCTCTGTGCCACCACAAGTGAAGTCCCGGAGCCGCAGAAAAAATCTGCAACCAGGCCGCCGGGAGGCGAAAACTGGCTTACTATTCTCTCAAGCAAATCGATATGCTTCTGTGTTCCGTAGCCGGTGGAGTAGTCATATGCCTCTACGTCCAGCCAGATATTATCAAGGAGTGTATAAGCCTTGGGCGGTATCCAGTATTCTGGGTACTTGACGCTTCTACGCTTGCGAATAAACTCTAATTCTCTTCCTGTCTGCGCCCAGTACTGATCAAGAGGCATAGGGAAGAACTTGTCCATATACAACTTGTAATTTTCTATTGCCCGCACAGCCCTGTCTCTGGTCCACTTCCACTGTCCCCTCGGCGGAGCATAGCCAAATATCCTGTAGCGCATTGTAGGTCTGTCTGTATTGCTCCAGAATCCCATCCACCTTGACTCAGACCGGTTCTGCACAAGAGGAAGAGGAAACTTGGCTTTCCTGCTCTTTGAGTACCAGAGTATAGAATCGTACCCGCTGTGCATCTTGTCTATTAGCTTGAACTGATAGAGCAGGTTTTTTCTGCGGCCCCTTTTTACAATGATTTCATTCCTGAAGTTTTCAGGTCCAAACACTTCATCTAGCAGCACTTTCACATAGTGCACAGCATGCCAGTCCAAGTGGACAAAAATTGAGCCTGATGGTGAGAGTAGCAGGCGCATCTGTTCAAGCCTAGGAGCAATCATGTCGAGGTATGCAGAGATTCCGGCACCATTAGAACCCTTCCAGATGTCGCGAAATGCCAGCCTCTGAGCATTTTCAACCCGGCGAAAGTAGCTTGTACCACTTTGGAATGGTGGATCAACATAGATAAGATCAATTTTGTCTGCAAAGCCCTTTTCCAGCAAATAGTTCATTGCAGCCATATTGTCACAGTGGAAGAGGACATTGCCGTTCGGAAGGAGCGGGCTCTTGTTTGCCTTTGCTTTTGTAGGAATCTTTGAGTTGGAATTGGAGTTGGAGTCAGAGCTTGAACTGATTACCCCGGCAGTCTCCCAGACAAGCCTTACCTTGGAATTATTTCTGCCGGAACCATCCCGCATTTAGCATTGAATAGCGGCATTATTATTTTAAGTTGCAGTCAGCCAGCCGGACGGATGGCTTCTAAAGTAGAACATTAATAACAGCTTTTGCTGCCAGAAACAAGTCAACCCGGTCCAATCAAGCCACCAAGCTGACAAGTCTTGCTGCACTGGACTAGTCAGGCGGGGCCTAGAAACATCAGGAAACAGAGGAAAATGAACAAAAAAAGTAACTGCAGGTGAGATGGATGGAACCTAAAATTCAGGCTAAATCATGGGATCCTAGGATAGAGAAGGACATTCTGCAGAAATGGCACGAGAGCAATATCTATAAATTTTCAGTTGAAAAGAGCAAGCCGGCATTTGTCATTGATACGCCGCCACCTTACCCTTCAGGCAGACCTTGGCACATAGGAGCTGCAGCTCACTATGCCCAGATCGACATGATAGCCAGGACGGCCAGAATGTCCGGCAACAACGTCCTCTTCCCTATAGGCATTGATAGAAACGGTCTGCCAGTCGAGATCTATACAGAAAAAAAATACAAGATCCGGATGCGCCAGATGGATAGAGAAAAGTTTCTTGATCTTTGCAGGGTGGCCCTAGATGACCTTGAGGCAGAGATGATTCAGATAATGAAGGCCATGGGTCTCAGCGGCAATTTTGCAGAGTATTACAGGACAGACTCGCCAGAATTCCGCGCTCTGACCCAGAGCACCTTTATAGAACTCTGGAATAGGGGTCTGGTATACCTTGCAAACAGACCAAACAACTACTGCCCCGATTGCGGCACCACAATAGCAGATGCAGAAATAACCTATGATGATATTCCAACAAAGCTGGTCTACATGAAGTTCAAGGTCAAAGAGACCGGCCAGCATATTCTGATAGCTTCTACAAGGCCTGAGCTTTTGTTTGCATGCCAGTCGGTGATTGTCAACCCTGACGACGGGCGATACACAGGACTCCAAGGTATGACTGCCGAAATCCCGCTGTTTGGAAGACAGGTTCCAATAAGACCGCACCACTCGGCCAAGCCTGAATTTGGCTCAGGCGCGGTAATGGTATGCAGCTATGGAGACCAGAACGACGTGCAGTTGTTCAGAGAGTTTGGGCTAAAAGAGATCGTCGCCCTCAACGAATCAGGCATCACCACATCCGAAGCAGGCAGATATGCGGATCTGCGGGTGAACCAGGCGAGGGCAAAGATAATTGAAGACCTCAAACAGGCAGGGCTTGTTGAGAAGGAAGAGGACATTATGCACAGGACGCCATTGTGCGAGCGGAGCAAGACGCCCATAGAGATAATCCCGCTTCAGGACTATTACGTAAAGCAGCTGGATTTTATTCCACGCATGAGAGAACTTGCAGCAGGCATAAGATTTCATCCCGAGATGCACAGGCAGATCCTGCTGAACTGGCTCAACTCAGTATCAATTGATTGGCCCGTGTCGAGGCGTCGGTTTTACGGGACAGAAATCCCAGTGTGGTTCTGCAACAGCTGCCACAAACCAAACCTGCCAGCTCCTGGCAGATACTACAGACCTTGGAAGGAAAAACCTCCCTTCGAAAAGTGCAGCTGCGGCGGATCAGAATTTACAGGCGAGGACAGGACCTTTGACACATGGATGGACTCGAGCATTACTCCACTCTTTGTAACAAAGTTTCAGAAGGATCCGGCTTTCAACGAGTATACCTACCCAACTGAAATCAGGCCGCAGGCCAAGGACATTATCAGGACATGGCTCCATTACACGCTTTTGCGCTGCTTGCAGCTTACCGATAAATCACCTTGGTCTGATGCCTGGATAATGGGATATGGGGTAGACGAGCGCGGAGAGAAGATGAGCAAGAGCAAAGGAAACGTAATAGATCCCTTTCCTGTAATACAGCAATATGGCGCCGACACATTTAGGTTCTGGTCTGCCAGCGAGGCCAACCTTGGGTTTGACTTTAGGTGCTCGGAGCAAAAGATAGCCGCGACGCAAAAGTTCCTTTCAAAGCTCTGGAATATAGGCAGGTTCCTTTCTTCCTTTGCAACTGTCAGCATCAGCGAGCAGCCGAAGGCGGAGCTTGCAGCTACCGACAGGTGGATTCTGGCGGAGCTTGCAGAGCTTGTGGAAAAATGCAGGAAAGGCTACAGCGAATACAACTTTTTTGTCCCAGCAAACGCCGTCAGAGACTTTGCCTGGAATGTCTTTGCTGCCCATTATATAGAGATGGTAAAGTGGAGAGCGCACGGGAACCCAGAACAGGGGCCAGAGCCGGGCGCTGGCAGCATAGCGTCAGAAGCAGATCGGTTCTCGGCGCTCTTTACCCTTCACAAGTGCTTTTCCACCATCCTGCTTCTGCTTGCGCCCATTGTACCGTTTATTGCAGAAAAGCTCTGGGCCGAACTGTACTCGAGTTCTGGCTCCGGCGAGAGCATACACCTGCAGAGATTGCCGACAGGTGATGAGTTGATCAAGATAGCCGATGAGAAGTTCCTCGGGTTCACAAAGCCAATCCTTGATTTCAACTCCCTTGTGTGGAACAAGAAGAAGGAGACCATATCAAATGAAACAGGCAGGCCTCTTTCTTTGAAGGACCCAATCGAAATAGACATTCCTGCAGAGCTTGAAGCCTTCAGAAAAGATCTGGAGGCAATGCACAACATAAAATAACATAACGAAAGGGAAAAGCAGAAGCCCCGCTTGATGATGGCTCAGAAGAGACCGGGACTATAGGTTAGTCTAGTCTTGATGTTTCAATAGGAGGAAAACTGAAAGCAGATTAAAATGCTCTTCATTACTGCTTTTTTTCGATCGACCTGCTTCCATTTAGTATTTCCAAGGTGTCTTCTGCAATATCCATTGCCGTATGCGATTCAACATTCGGCTCCAAAGTAACCATGAGCAAATTCCGATCCATATAAAAAGTCAGAATCGAAATCTCTTCGCGCTCGACGTAGGCAAATCTTGCTTTGCCCATCGAGCTGTCGAACCTCTCTCTCATTGATTTGCGCAATGCTGTCTGGGCCAAGTAGAGCTCTTCATTGGTTTCGTCAAGAATAGAATCTATTCCGTTTCGCATTCCTCCTGCTATCAGGGCTCCGTTGTCGTCTATTACACCCACATAGCGTATATCGTCATTCAGTGCAAATACCTGTTCGCACAGCTTGGCATAATCCATAACAAAAGTTGCTGAATTCTAACTATTGAGCTTTTTGAAAGCCTATCGGGCTGTTATATTTTGTTTTATTAACTTGCTATATTCGCAAGCGTAGTCGTTTGTTTTGATCGTATTATATTATATTATATTATATTGCTTTTTATCTTGCTTTACCTCTACTTTTACATGGCAGGCAGGATGTAACTGATATTAAACCTGCTGTGCATAATTGCTTGATCGCCGGATGAGCACAGAAAGAAAGAATCCGCTAAAGCGAGATCAGGCATTGAATGACTCAACATCAGGACAGCTGGGTAAAGAACCATCTCTCAGTCCACTTCCCGGCACAGAAGAAAAGACCGAAAGCGCAAACAGCCGTCAAAGAGCTGCCCGCCGAATTTCAAGACAGATGAGCTAGCTGAATTATTCAACTGGCTGAGCTGCAACATGCAGACGGCCTCGGAATTTTTCAACTTCAAATAACTAACTAGGCTATCCAGACAGCAGCAAGCGCTTCTTTCAGGCTTGGAACAGTATCAAATTCCTCCAGCTCTTGTGGCCTTATCCATCTATAGTCTTCATGCTCCCTGTCGAGCCTTATCTGGCTGCTCTTTGAGCCAAAGAGAAAAGGGTGCACCAGCCAGAGAATATCTGAACTCTGCTCTTCAGCCTTGACCGGCGCGCCTGCCCGCACAAAGAAAAAGTCCTTTTGCGCAAGCCCAGTCTCTTCCTTGATTTCTTTCAAGGCCCTCTGGAAAGGCTCCTCTTCTCCTTCAATATAGCCACTTATCCCAGCCCACTTGCCTTTCATTGTCCTTACGCTTTGGCTGCGCTTGAGTATCAGAATTGTGCCCTCATGTTCAAGAAAAACTGTCACAACTTTATTGACCCTCATAGTCAGCATTTACTGTACGGGCCAGACTAGAACTTTACTGCTGCTGGTTGCTCGGGTGCCTTCACACAATCTGCCAGCAGAATGTTAACTTATTTAAGCAAAGAATGACAATATAGTACATTCTAACATGAGATCCGATAGTAAGAATCCCAAAAAAGAAACGACAAGAACACCCTTCTGCCAAGCTACTGGATGCTTCAGTCTGGCTGATGTCTATGTGGTCGTAAAAGAGACAATGGATGCGGATTACTATGAGGCAGCAGAGGGGACGAACTATGAGTTGAGCAGGAAAGAATACAGCAATAACCAAGAAAGCAGAGAGCAAGAGTTTGACGGCTTTAAGCTTATCCTGTATCTCTGCAACCGGCATGACAACGATTTCAAATATCTGGTGAAGGGAAGCGAATTAATGATATCAAAAAGGTGCAATTTGCATACTCCGCAGATCCAGGAATCACGCCGGCAGGCAAGATAAAGAAATAACGCTATGCGTGCCGGGAAACAGTTGCTATTCGATTGCAGTAACTGACTATTCAGGCAAGGAAGGCATAATAAAGAAAAGGGCCAAGTCTCCGGTTGAACTGAGCTTCTAATCTGGCTGTCAAAATTCGGTTGATGTAAAGATTAAAGGGTAAATCTGACTATTACCTAGGTAAGGATGACTCAAACTTCAAAGTCGCAGCGAGTTAAGATCGCACGTGAAATGCAAGCTGAATACAAAAGGAGGCTCCTCAAAAGAAATGGTGATGGTACAGCTCCCGTTCCACTCAACAAAGGTGGAGGAGATTCACCAAGTTCGGGATTAGCAGAAACAATAACATCTACAAGGAAAAAGAAGAAATTACATTCAGTTAACGTTTGATTTGATGCGTTTTGAATCAGCGTTAGCCATTTATTTCTCATTATACTTTAACGCCACAAGCTTCTAGCAGAGTCAAGCCCTCATGGGACCGAATAGCATTATGATTGAACTGGATTCCAGTCAAAAGAAAAGAAAGACTAAAGAACCGTCCTCTGCCGGCAGAGCATAATAGAGAGTTCGACCAACTATTTTGCCAGCAGATAATGGACAACCAAGCCAAGGCTGCAGGTGTCTATATTGTCAAAGGGCCGGCCATAGTGTTTTCCAGCGGCCCCTGCAGTGTACTTGGCAAGGACGTCTCGGATAGAAAAACCACAGTCAGAGCAGGCAAGGCCTTGCCGTTTGAATATGGTGAGGGTGGCAGCATCAGAGTCAATCTTGGCCGGGGCGGGATGGTCTGGGAAGCAGACATGGGCAGCGCTGGTGCATACATATGGCAAGATGTTGCCAGCAAGATGCTTGAAATCCGGCCGCAAAGGATAATGCTTGCAGGGGACTCTGATGCAGGCAAGACCACTCTATCGACCTATCTAACAAACGTGGCCATCCAGCAAGGGCTGAGGCCGTGCGTCATAGACGGCGATATTGGCCAGGGAGACCTAGCGCCTCCGGCTGCCATCGGAGCCGCAGTTATATCAGGGCAGCTGGTGGACCTGAAGCAGGCGCGGCCTGACATTTTTGAATTTGTAGGAGACACGACTCTGGTGGGGTTTGAACATATTGTGACAGCAAAGCTCAACAGGATCGCAAGGATATTGCAGGGCAGGTGCGATCTGTGTATTGTCAATACCGATGGCTATGTACAAGATGGAGGCACTTTATACAAGCAGGGTATTGCAAGGGAACTGCAAGCTGATATGGTGATCTGCATGGGCCCAAGCGCTCCTGTGCTTTCTGATGCCATCAAGGCCAGCTCTCCCTGTTCTTATGTTATGCAAGCCAGCTCTGCCGGACAGGCTATAAAATCAAGAGCTGAGCGGGCAAAGTTTAGACTTGGCCGATTTCTCAGGTTCACCGGAGGTCGGAATGCTGGAATCAAATCCGGTGACCCGTCTGATCTTGCATTTGTATACAAGAACCGGATTTTCTCTGGAAAGGTGCTATCAGAGATAGGTTATTTGCCTGTAGAGCAAAATGTAGACATCAGGCCGGCTGACATGTCGAGAATGTTTGTGGGCCTCGGCTCGGGAGGCAGGGTGGAAGGGTTTGGGATTGTGACTGACATATCGGTCCGCCGGATCTCGATTCAGACCGGCTTGCAGAGGTTTGATAGAATATATCTGAGCCGCATCGGGCTGGCAGAAAGCTTGAATGAAGAATTCAGGATATTCTAAAATCGTGACGAGAAAAAAGCAGGCAAAAGTTCAAAGGGCCAGCGGAAAGCCAAGACATATCGGCTTTCTTGCTGTTTATTTTATTGCTGCTAACCTGATTTGTGCTACATTGAACTCTGATTGCTCTGTTCGCTGCTGATTTCTCCGGTGGATGCCGAGTTAGTCGAATCCTGCTGCGTTTCGGACATTCCTGTTTGCTGTTCTGGTACATAGGAGCTGGCTACTTGCGGCTCTTCCGTGACGGAGGGTGCAGGCTTGGGCTTTGGCCTTGTGGCGGCAACTTTTTTCTTTGCCGCAGCTGCTGGCCTGCGAGCAACTCTTCTTGCACTCTTTACTGAAGCCTTTTTCTTGCCGGCTTTTTTCTTTATCGGCTTGCTTTTCTTTTTGCTTGCCTTACCTTTGGCTTTACTTACCATGCCAATTAGCATTAGCTAACTACTTGTTCTTATAAGTTCTGTTTTAGCGATGCAGAAGAGCCGTAGAATATTTGGTTCGCTAAGTCCGTTAGCAACGAGTAGAATATCAGCGGAATACGTCAAGTATCCATGCAGACCTGCCGAAAACTATCATTTCTTTATAAATAGTTCAGGAAGATATTGCGTTTTATTATGCTTCAGCTGACCTGCAGCGACTAAACAGATAAGTAACAAACCCTCAAATCTAATTTGCATAAAGTGACAGCTGACAGCAAAGGCTACTATGCGATCCTTGGCGTTTCCACTAATGCCAGCTACCAAGAGATCAAAAGGGCATACAGGCGGATGGCGCGCAAATACCATCCTGATAGAAATAACACAGCTTTTGCAGAAGACATGATCAAAAAAATCAACGCAGCTTTTGAAGTACTGTCTGATATCGACAAGAGAAAGCAGTATGACAACATGAGTTATGAAGACGTGAAAAGTTACGACAGCACCGGCATGAATAATAATGTGGCCAGCACGACGGCAGACAGCAGTCACACCACAGGCGATGCGGACACCCGCAAGCAGAGGTCACATGCGCCACGCCATAGCAGGAGTGCAGAGTTTAGGCGGAGGCATTCAGAGAGCGGCGATACAGCGACTACTGCTGAATCTTCAACCTTCACGCAGCTGGATACTCCAAAGGGCAGGCTCCATATCATAGTCGAACCATCTCTTTGCATGGCATTTGGCAGTTGCGAAATACTTGCTCCTCGCGTTTTTGTAGTTGAAAAGAACAAGAGAATAAACCCAAAAGCCATTGTGGAATCTGAAACTGGTGCAGATTTCAAGACGATACTTGCAGCTGCACAAACATGCCCTACAAAAGCAATCAAGCTCATAGACAGATATACAGGAGAGCAAATCTTTCCCTGATATAGCACTTTATTGCATTGCGCTGCGAAACACAGCCATCTGTGTTTAAGCTTAATCTTAAAGTCGAATATATTAGATCAGATAGATGTGTTGGTTAAGATCTCTTTGTCAAGATGCAGGCGTTCTATTTCTCCTTCTCTTCCTTTTTCTTGCATATCTAAACTTAAATTGGCGAAGATTACCAGCAGGTTGAGATGAAGCTTTTCTGTGTAGGCTGCGGCCCTGGTGACCCGGACCTGCTTACAGTCAGGGCAGTGAACCTGATAAAAAGTGCCGATGTTATATTTGCGCCCACAGCAAGAGAGGGCAAACCCAGTATTGCGCTCTCTATTGTGGAGCCGTATATCAGCAAATCCGCCAAGACAATCAGCCTAATCTTTCCTATGGTGAAGGAAAAAGAGTCTTTGAAGGAATACTGGAAAAGAAATGCCGACGAGATCGCCTCAACGGTGAGAGCCGGCAAGAAGGTGGTCTACCTGACAGTCGGCGACCCTGCTCTATATAGCACTTGGATCTATATCCACAGAGAGCTGGCAAAAAACCACAGCGACATAGATATTGATATAGTTCCGGGCATTGCGTCTCTGTTTGCTTTTGCAGCGAGGGCCAAGATGAGCTTGGCAGAAGGTGAAGAGACTCTTGCGATCGTGCCTGCCTGCTATGACTTGGCAAAGGTGAGACAGACAGCAAACTCGTGCGATACAGTGGTTTTTCTAAAGGATGGGAGGTACTTTGATAGCGTAATCGATATGCTCGGCGACGCGGGCTTTGCAGACAGCTCTACTGTTGCAATAGCGCAGGATGTTTCTGCCGGGAGCGAAATGTTGGAGATAAGCAAGTTGGGCAGCCTGCGCGGAAAAAAAGGTCCGGCGGAAAAATACTTTTCTGTAATGGTGGCAAAGAAAAATGACAAGCAGTAAAGGCAATACTGTATATTTTGTAGGCTCCGGGCCCGGCGATCCGGAGTTGATTACCCTCAAAGCCTTGAGGCTGTTGCAGGAAGCTGACGTAATAGTCTATTCAGGTTCGCTTTTGAATCCAAAGCTTTTGCAATACGCCAAAAAGGATGCGCAGCTGCATGATGCTGCTGCAATAGATAGAGAGAGGATTTACGAAATCCTGAGAGACTCTACAAAGCAGGGCAAGCTGGCGATCCGGTTCCACGACGGCGACCCGGGCCTCTTTAGTGCAATCAGAGAGCAGATTGACAGGCTGGAAAAAGACGGCATAGAATGCAGAGTAGTCCCAGGCATAACTGCAATCCTTGGAGCGGCATCTGCCATGAACCTTGAGCTGACGCTTCCCGGCGTAACCCAGACCCTCATAATTACACGGGCTGAGTCCAGAACGCCTGTGCCAAAAAGAGAAGAGATAGCCGAGCTTGCAAAACATGGTTCCACAATGGCGTTTTATCTGAGTGTACACATGATTTCAGGTATTGTCGATGAGCTGCTCAAGGGAGGAGTCTATACAAAACAAACTCCTGCGGCCGTTGTCTACAGAGCAACATGGGAGGACCAGAAAATAGTACTAGGCACGCTGGGTGATATTGCAGCAAAAACCAGGCAGGCAAGAATAGTCAAAACTGCACTCATAATTGTAGGAGACGTAATAGCGCCAAAAACATACGAATATTCAAAGGTCTACGATCCAGGATTTACTCACGGATATAGAAAAGGGAAGGAAGAATAAAAAGAGAAACAAGGAAGGCAGGCAGGCAGGCCAGTAAACCAGTCTGGCCGATATTTTGTTTGTTCAGCTCTAACTTCACGGCCTTCTGGCCCATACTGATACAATTGAGGTACTTATCGCTGCGCCTGCAGCTCCGCAGATTGTGGCAAAGACAATACTCTGGTCCAGTGCAAGCTGAGGTATTATCTGTCCAAGTGCCTTGGACACAGCCGGCGAAGCAAGGAAGGCCATGAATCCAACCCCGAATCCGATTGCAGCAAACATCAAGGTTACAGCGAGTCTGGCGGTCATTTTTCTTCTCTGCGCTCCTCCCCTCTCTTCTCTCCTTTCCCTCTGCGGTTACTATTGCTGGCTCTCATGGGCCGGAGCCGACAGTCGGGCGGTCGCCGGAATAGATGGAAGTTTTTCACTTATGCCGTGTTCTGCTACGGCTGAGGCTTCCATCATTATCTGGTCAATGTCACTTCCTGCGCCAGTGTTTATGTCTATACCACTTTGATTCTGAACCGAGTCTACCATAATGCTGCCAAGTAATGCCTGCATATTGTTAATCTCAGAATCGGCTCCCGGGATGAACCTGCCGAGGCTTGACTTTAAGCCCTTGATCGATGTCATTGCCGGGCCCAGTGCTACCATTGCATCTCCCATATCATGAATAGTTGAAAGCCTCATTGCCACCTGGTCTAGTGCCATTTTTGCCTGGTTGAGAGTCTTTGAAATCTTGCGCACTTCTGCAAGCTCGTTTGAGAGGACTCGTGCAGAATCGGTGTCATGCCTTTGCATAGAATCGACGATTCTCCTGAATATAGAGGCATCCCTCTCGTTCATTTTCACAATTAATGCATCTAATTTTGATATCTGAAGCTGCAGCTTGTTTATAGCGGTCTCAATCCTTGGCCTTAGCGGACCCTGAGGCCTCAATGCTTCCTTTATTCGTTCATTGGAACTTGTGCTTCCTGAATTGTTCCAGTTCTTGTCAAAGCCGGTCATGCAAACCTCTGATTGTAATTGTTATTAATTGCAGGTGTATAATCCGGTAAACTACCGGGTTAGCTAATTGCATTCTATTTGTTGCCCTATTTCTCAGGGCGGGTGCATTTAACAGAGCAGACGCAGATACTGTTGTTATTATTTTATCTTATTGTATTGTTTCGTTTCAACCTGCCAGTCGGCCTCTATAGCTATTGCAAACAGGCTAGAGAGGTATTCTGGCCAGCTCTTGTTGCGAGACTGAGCTCCACGCACCCATGCCATGAGCTCCTGCTCCTTCCTTTGGAGCGGTAATGCGGCTTACTACTATAGTGTTAGGAGACATAGGGGGCCAGATCATGGCGACATACTCGCCAGGGCTTCCTGCTCTGTCAAGGCTGGCAGGCTGCATGTTATCCGTACTGAAGCCATTTGCAGCAAGCTTTTCTTTTACTTTATCCAAAAGCTGCCTCTGGCCATGGACTATGAGATAGACCTTTTTTGTCTTATCGATATCAACTCGGGGCTTGTCTGACATCTTGTTTCATTGTTGTTCAGAATATACGACTTTAAAATATTTGTTATCTTATTCTATCGCCGCGCTGAGCATTTCCATTCTTTCTGCTACTTACTGTCTGCCTGCTAGACAGGAGCAAACCCATGATAGTAGGGCACCTGCATCAGCTCCTCTGCAGAGGACATCTCGACCAAAGAGATCAGGTGTCCATCAGGATCCTGGATTATTGCATGCTTGCCAAACCCTTCTTTGGTCAATTTCTTGTAAAATTTCACTTTTTTCTTTTTCAGATCCTTGCAGACAGTCTCTATATCGCTTACGTTGAAGCCGACAAGCATCGAGTTGTTCTTTTTTACTTTTTTGCGCTTTGCAGGATGGAGAGCCAGCACTGTACCCTGCTTTGAGAATTCAGTCCAGTCGTTGGCCTGTTGCTTCAGCTCCATTCCAAGAATATCGCGATAAAACTTGGTTGATTTGTTCATGTTAGATACAAGCAGAATCACTGCGCCTACCCTGCTGAACATGTAGACATCTAGTCTGAAGAAAGATATAAAGTAGCTGAGTCCTGATGAAAGGCAGCCAGAAGAGAAAAGGGAGAAAAATCAGGAGGAAATGGAAAGGCGGTCTTGACAAACAACCCTGTGGCTGTATTTGATTCAGGCGTAGGTTCCCTTTCTATCATCAGAGAGCTAAGAAGAGAGATACACTCTGAAGACCTTTTGTACTTTGCAGACAGGGCACATTTTCCATATGGAAACAAATCCCCCCAGCAGCTTCGGGAAATAATTGTAAACACAATAGAGTACCTGAAAAGATACAAGCCAAAGCTTGTCGTGGTTGCATCTAATACTCCATCGGTTCAGGTGCTTGATGATATCAGGAGAGCTATACCTGACCTGCCTATCATTGGCGTCAGGCCTCCCTTGAAAGAGGCTGTACGGCTGACAAAGAAAAAGCACATCGGCATCATGGCCGCAGAGGGAACAATCAGGAGTACAGCCCTTGAAAACCAGATAAGAAAAGAGGTGCCTCAGCATATTCTGGTGACAAAGTTCAATGCATCGCCCATAATAGAGCTGATAGAAAACGGAACCTACCTGAGCGATAGACGCGCTACGTTTAACACAATAACCCGCGTGCTTGGTGTAGATCTGGACAGAGAGATAGACGTCATAACGCTCTCAAGCACACATCTGCCCTTTGTCAGGGACTACCTTGACTCGCTCCTTCCCACCGTAAAGTTTGTAGACCCTGCAAAGATCGTAGCAAAGGATGTCAGAAAGTTTCTGAAATTCAACAGGATGACAAAGAGAAGTGGCACCGGTAGGTTGCAGATAATGGTATCAGACAAGAAAAAGGAATTTGAAAATATCATCCGGATGATGGGCATAAGGGAGCCTGTCGAGCAGGTCTTTCTTACGTTCTAGCACAACTATTCTATTATTATCCATCAGCAATAGCCGACTTTGCTCTCTTGAAAATATCAAGCCACATCTGCCATGTTAGCCTTCCTGTATTTGTATTCTGCCTGCTTGGATGATAGGACGCAATAAGTCCAAGTTTTCTACCCTGTCCGCTGATGGCATAGTATGCCCCGTGCCTGAATTTTAATCCTTTGAGCGCAGCGATCTTGCAATATGCATCGAATGCGATCCTGCCTAGTGCCAGGACCACCTTGACATTGTCCAGAATCTTGAGCTCGGCTGCAAGGTACTGTGAGCAGCTGGATATCTCGGATGCCAGAGGCTTGTTGTCTGGAGGAGCGCACCTTACAGCAGCCGTGATATATGCTCCCTTTAGTACAAGCCCGTCGTCTTTGTGCTGGCTTGTGGGAATATTTGCAAAACCTGTCTCATGCATTGCCCTTGCAAGCCAGTCGCCGGAGCTATCTCCTGTAAACATTCTGCCGGTTCTATTGCCTCCATGGGCAGCAGGAGCCAGCCCAACAATGAGCAACCTTGCATTCGGATCGCCAAAGCTTGGAAGGGGTTTTGCCCAGTAATTTTCGTCTGAGAACCTCTTTACTCTGACTTGCCCGATTTGCCTTATGTATGCGGATAACCTAGGGCAGCTGCTGCATTTAACTACAGTACTATTTAGCTTGTGCAGGCGACCTGCGGTGCTCATGGTGGATTGCTCTGTTCCAGTAAGGTAAGAACAGGCTTGGCAAATAATAAGATAAGGTAATGGTAATGGTAATCAGGATAAAAAATAAACTGCCTGCGTTTGCAGGCACATTTCATTCTGTAGTTTTGCTTCTCAAATATCTCATGTAGAGCATATGCAAGATAGTAGAATAATCTTTTTATCTCCGCTTGGAATGTAAAGCCCTACGCTTGTCAAACGAAATGAAAGTTGATTTTTCCAGCTCAACCCAGACTGGTTACAACGAGCTGACATGGATTGCTGGTTGTATAGTAATGAGCGACAGCCCCTCTCGCGAGTTGAAGGTATGGCGAAGCAAGTTTGGAATAAAGCAAGCAGAACTTGCCAGAAAGATGGAGATTACACCATCTGTTCTAAGCGACTATGAAAAAGGCCGCAGACCTTCTCCAGGTGTTGGTTTTATCAAAAAATATCTGCTTGCTCTTTATGAGCTGGCTGGCAAGAATGCGCAGGAACGGGCTACCACAACTCCTGTAGATTATCCTTATACCAAGAACTGACCTGAACTGGCAGAAATAAAGGAACACCTAAAAGCTGAAATCTCCGCCGCCAGTGTCAAATCCTGAGCCCATATCAGCCCCACCTGTACCTGCATCGGCACCGCCGTCGGACACCTGTTGCATGTCAGAGCCTGCGCCAGAGTTATCACCGAGCATTGCACCTTCCATTGGAAACATTGCCATCCCGATAAACGACATCATTGAGGAAAAGAACATTGCATTCATTATGCCGGAGAAAAGCATCATCGGTATCCACGCCCTGTTGGCATCCATATAATCTTGGAGCTGCTCCTTGTCGCCATTGTTATAGCACTGCTGAAACTTTTGCCATTTTTCTTCCAGCTCTTGTTTTTTTGCAGCAAGCAGTTTGTCGCCGGTATCTGTGATAGCCAGCTCGGATTTTTTTCTTCCAAGCAAGCCCTTCTTTTCAACTCTCAGAGCCAGCCTCTGGGTGGTCAGATCATTTACAATCGTCTCGACCTCATCTTTGCCAAGCTTGGTGGCTTTGGCTATCTTGTCAGGACTTTTGATTCCCTTTGATATTGCATCCAGCACAATAAAGTGATTGGGCCTGTCATTTATGTCTGTGCCAGCAGGGCTAGACGTAGAAGACGAGCTCATGTTGCGTATTTCCAGAAAGTATCATTTAAACCATTTCTGCTATCCTGTATCCATGAGCCATCCTGTTGTTTTGCCTCCTTTCTTGTGCCTGACTTTGTTATTACCTTCTAACTTAACTTTTACCTCTGACAGGCATGGAAAAGAAGAGGAAGGAGAGAAAAAGGATTTGCCTTGGCTATCTTTCTTTCTTGTCCTTCTCGCTAGACTAACTTGCGCCGCAACCGCTAAAGCCGCATTCGATGCATATATTGCAGCCTTCAGTAACCACCAGCTTACCCTTGCATGATGGGCAGATCTCGTCTTCATTTGATTCCATCGGTACAGGTGGTGGTATGATGACCTTCCTTTCTCTTTCTGGAACATCCTGAACCATCTGCTGCACGTGCTTTGGTTGTTCTTCTTCTTGCTGTGCCTCCTCTACCTTGGCATCTTTGAAGATTCTTTCCATCTGCTGTAATACATATGGCTCTTTGATGTTAGCCCGCACGTAATCTACTATATACCTGCTTGGCTTTACAGCGAAACTCTTCTCGCCTGTGTTTTTGCCAGTTATATGCAGCACCTGCTCGTGTCTTGAGCCGTCTCTATATACTGTAACTCCCTTCAACCCGATTTCATGTGACAAAAGATAGGAGCATTTGACGTCTTCTGCTGTCGCATCGCCAGGCATATTGATTGTTTTTGCTATTGCATTTCCTATCCATTTCTGCCAGACTCCCTGCGCCATTACATGGTCTGTCCAGTGGATATCTATTGCAGTAACAAACACCTTCTGGATCTGCTCCGGTATCTCTGGCAGGCCGCGCACAGAGCCGTAATTGTTAGCAATTTTGGTCAGTATTTCATCTGAGTAGAGGCCGTTTTCCTTCAGCACATTTTCAAATACCTTATCTGTATAGAAGAACCTGCCCACAGTAACGCGCTTTTCAAATACCAGCGCAAAGACAGGCTCTACGCCATTTGATGTGTCGGCAATCATTGACAGAGTGCCGGTTGGCGCGATGGTCGAAGTCCAGGAATTTCTTATTCCATGTTTTTTGATCTTTTCTATCAGCGAATCCCAATCATAGGCGTGGGTTTCTTTTGGAAGCTCATAATAGCCTGCAACCGGAATCCTCCCTTTTACATAATCTGTCTGCTTGAACAGCGGGAACGGTCCTCTTGCCTTTGCGATGGCAACGCTTTCCTCCATGCTGTAATACGATATAGCTTCTGCTAGCTTGTTCATGAATTCATATCCATCCTTTGAATTGTACGGCACCCGCAGCAGGAAAAGAAGGTCTGCGATTCCCATTATGCCAAGGCCAATTCTCCTTGTCGCCTTTGTATTGGCATCGATTTCTGGCACAGGATACTTGTTCATGTCAATGACGTTGTCCAAGAATCTTGTTGAGAGCCTGATGGCCTGCTCGTACCTCTGCCAGTCAAACTCGTACATGCCATCTGCCTTGCGCTTTACAAAGTTTGCAAGATTGATCGAACCCAGATTACATGATTCATATGGATACAGCGACTGCTCTCCGCATGGGTTTGTGGCGCGCAGTGGTCCTCCCTTTGCGCTCATGCACGGATTGTATTTGTTGATATTGTCAAAGAAGATTATACCCGGCTCTGCGCTCTTCCATGCGCTGAATGCTATCAGATCGAGCAGCTGCTGAGCGTCGATTTGCTTTATTGGTTCATGCGTCCGCGGATTGCGCAGCGTATACTTGTGGTTTCCATCTCTGTTGACCAGAGCCTGCCAAAAGTCCTCCCAGATGCCTACGCTGACATTAAAGTTTTCAAATACACCAGGTTTCGTCTTGGCAGTCACAAATTTTTCAATGTCAGGATGCCAGCTTTCCAGTATGCCCATGTTGGCTCCTCTTCTTTTGCCACCCTGCTTTACAACGTCTGTGATTGTGTCAATAATTCTCATAAAAGAGGTAGGCCCTGATGCAACTCCTGATGTTGAAGCAACGATATCGCCTTCAGGCCTTAGATCAGAGTAGTTGATCCCCACTCCACCGCCGGATTTGAAGATCATGGCCGCATCTGTTGAAGATTTCATTATCTTGTACATATCATCGGGCATATCCAGCACAAAGCACGCAGAGAGCTGTCCCAGTCTGGCGCCCGCGTTCATAAGAGTCGGGGTATTTGGCAGAAAATCCCTTGATACCATCAGGTTGTAGTACTCTTTTATCCTCTGCTCATACGTTGCCAGCCGCCCTTCGGCAATTAGACGGAGAAGCTCCTTGAATCCAACTTTTGCCTGGCCTTGGCTTGCCAGATGGATATAGTGGCGGATCAGGGCTTCAAAATGATATTTGTTTAGGTAATACTCGCCTATCTTTAGCTTCAGGTCAAAGTCGTCGATTTTAGTATAATATTTTTCTGCTTCCCTGATATCCTGAGTATAGCCGCCAGCAGAGCTGAATACTTGCTGGTCGTGCATGAGGTCTGCAAGAGCCACCAGAGTGGCGACTCTTTCAAACATTTGCTTTGGACCTTCAATAATCTCGTTGTTGCCATCTCTGAGCAGGTAACGCGCCGCAAGCACTCTCAGCGAATTGATGTCAAAAGCCTTGTCAACTTCATCAAGTGTCCTTTTGTTTAGAATCTTCATCTTTTCGTCCCGAATCTTGCGCCGCTCGTGCCTGTAGAGGATATACGCCTTGGCAGTCTCTGACAGGCCTTCTTCGATCAACACAGATTCTACCATATCCTGAACATCCTCTACGCTAGGAACGCCCCTTGATTGCTTTTCTTTTTCTACACTATCAACAGAGTACCCTTGATTTATCCTCTGGACTATTCTTGCTGCCAGCCGCTCAGCCAGAGGGTAATCTGGCTTGCCGGTAGCTAAAAGTGCCTTGTAGATAGCATTTGAAATCTTGGATTGTTCAAAGTTTACTATTCTGCCGTCTCGTTTTCTTATCTTGGTAATCAAGCTCTCTTTAGAGTCGTTAAACTCGGTAACTCCCGCCATCCCGCAGTGTATCAGTAGCACTTGTACTTATACATTTTATACAAATTAGAGTGTGTTAATTATCAGTTAAAGTATACAATACTCTATTAAGGCAAAAGGTGCCCCCAATGCTGAAATCGGAGCAGAATTTTTAAAGAAATTTGAAAATTACTGCGAATTATGAATAAACCTGCAGCCTGTGAGGAGATTTGCAGAATTCGCATCTATCGGCAGCTGCAGTCTTTGACCGGCGGCCACAGACAGTGCAAACACCTGCCTTCAGGCGGGGGCGGAAGAATGGCAGCTCCAGTGCAGCTTCAATTGCGTTCTTTACTTCAGCGCTCGACGACAGGTCCGCCAGATCCAGATTCGTCGAAAGCCCTCCACTCAACAGCTTGTCAATTGCAGCGTACTCTTGCATCATTGCAGCCCTATCTGCAGTAGTTGATGTAATCAGATCCTTTCCATTCAATATTATACCCTGCGAATAGCTAGAAGGGGCCGCTGCCGGCTGGGACTGAAGTAGAGCTTTTCCATACTTTTCTGCATCCAGAATTGCAAACCTAGACGCGCTATCGTCAGAGATCATAGCTACCCCTACATGGTCGTCGCCTAGCAATTTGCCCTGAGCTGAAGCTACATCGGCGGCAGTTCTGATTACCTTTTGTAAAACCTCTCTTCCATTATTGGAAGAATCATGGCCCAGAATGTTGTAAACTGACTCTCTGGCTCCCGTGAGGTTGATAGCCAGACTAGTGCTGCCCTTGCGTGTAAACTCCGCGGCATTTGCTAGGACAGGAACCATTCCTTTCTTTGCATAATCTATTACTGCCTTTTTCCTTATAGACATCAAAGCTAGAGCAGGCTTCATCATCAGGGCAAGCTTTGCCCTAAAGTAGGTCTCGTCTTTGTTGGATTCATATGCAAGCCTTGGCAGGTTGATCGACAGAGACTGGAGGACCATGCATGACCCGGCTCCGCCAACTGCTGGACCTCTGCGTATGCCACCTAGGCCTCTTGGCAGCCCTCCTTGGGATATTGAAATAATCCCGCCGCTGCGCACTGCCATAGCGACCTTCTCTATGTGCTCTTTCATTTTACTGGCGCCATTATTGCTATAGGTAAGGGATAGGGCTATTTTTGGGACAGGCGTGACTTCAACATACTTTCTATACCCATCAACTAATGCATTGAGAGACCTGATATCAACGGACCCTTCTGTGATCGCTATTGTAGTAATTGGCAGATCTGCTACATTGCTGCTAAGGTAGTAGGAAGGAGAAGCCGAAGAGGCAATCAGCGCCCTTGCAAATTTTGAAGCCAGCTCATCGTCTTTGGCGTGTTTGAGCAAGAGCTGGGCTACTCCGTCCAAGACGATTTCTGAAGAAGCCTCTCTGCTCAAAAGCGAGATCAGAATTGGAAGAGAGGCTGCCATGTCGTCAGAGTTCTTGGGTGCAGGCAGCCTCGAGACACCCAGAAACTTGCCCTTAAAGTCTAGGCTATCATCACCAAACTCTGAAACATCGAGAAATATGGTATCTGGAATTAGCCCCCAGAGGCCGCTGTTGGAGATGTTTATGTCCCCTGCCAGATGCATATCTGCGATGTCTTTTGGCAGAGTGTTGAACAGAAGGTGCTCAGAGAACACTGACTGGGCAGTTCTGGATATAATGCTGTCGATACCGTTTCTCATTGCATCTTCGTCGCCTAGCATCTCTGAAAGGTCTGCTACAGGCAGGCCAATCCTGACAAGCTTGTTTCTGTATTCTTCATGGCCGTGCTCGACAAGAACAGAGTTCACTGTCTCTCGTATCAGCGACGAAGTCAGATATGTTGTCTGGAATTTATAGATCTTGTTCTCGACTTCTTCTGTGATCTTGTGGGCATATTCAAGCGGCAGACCAGCCTCTCTGACAAGCGACTGGATTATCTTGTGTGAGTTGAACTCCTCAATAGAGTGCCTGCTTGTCCTGACGTACATCTTGCCGCTTTCAATTATAGACCTCTCTTCAATCTGCCTTGCAAGGCTCAGCACCAGCTTGCCCAGATTTGTAATTGTATACCGCCGCTCTCCTTTGTTGAGGGCAACGAGAAGTTGACGGAGTAATTTTCTTAGATGGTAAGCAAATTTGCCAGATTCTTTTTTTGACTTGAAGCCTGCAAGGGCCTTGAGCTCAGAATAGGTAAGAGGGCCTTTTGTATTCAATATGCGCAGGATATCGATCCTGTTTGGGCTTGCCATGACAGAAAATATCATCCTGACTCTCTTTGAAGCCGACTCCAATACGCCGCCCTTGCGAGATTCGGTTACAGTTTGAGAAAAATCCTGGCTCACCTGTTCCATTGCACCTCAGTATCAGGGCTGATGATTAAAGTTACCTTGTAAAATACTTTTAACTACTAGTGTGGATTGCCCTACGTGGGCCTTTTAAATAAAGCTTGGTTTGTTGTCGGCGGCTGTTAGATCGGGTCGGGTCAGGTCATGTCAGGTTTCTACCATTACCCTATTTTCTGCTGTTGTTACAGTGTCGTGCTGTTTCTGAACCTGAGCTTGGGCAACTGCAACAGGAACCTCTGGCAACTTTGCCCGAGTCTCCTGCTCTAGCACACCTTCTATCTCGCTGAGCAAGGAAAACGCATCTGAATCCAGCGGAACAGAGAACTTGGCCGCGTCTGCGTTCATGTGTGAGTTGACCAGGATATCAGAAGCTACAGTCGAGACCTCGGACAGAGCTTGGTTAGCTTCGGGGACTGCTTTTGACAGTTGCAGCTGTATGTCCTTTATCATGTCAATAGTCGGGTTGATAGTATTGAGGATTGTAGTGAATTCGTTTATGGTGGAAAGCCGGATGACCATAGCCTCCAGAGCAAACATCGTCTGCTGCATCCATTGGCGGACTCGGCAAATGTTAGACAGCTCGTTGACGAGGATTCTTGCCCGTGCGTTGTTGCCAGCCCTGATATTGGCTGCAATGTCTTCCCTGAATTTGGCTTCCATGGCGGCAAACCTCTTGTCACGCATCATAACTTTGGTAAGTTGATTATGCACTACAGTTGTGGCATTTGCAATATCTTCTGCTAGCTGCTGACACTTGTCCATCTAGCTACTTTATGGCTGGCATGACAAATAAGGTAAGGGGCAATGTTGAACTCTGTGAACTAAAAGCTGTCATAAAGCTAAGCTAAGTCAGGCCGGCAAGTTATCGACAATGTACTGAAAAATTGGGAGAAGGTAAAAAGCAGCAAGTGGATCGACAGGATTGCAAAGTTGTTCTTGGCTATTTATTTAGCTAGCTTTTCTATCAGCAGGCCGTATTTTGGAGAAAATCCATTCACTTTGACTTTTGAGCCAATTGGAAGATCTGCTGGCTTTTTGATCCCTCCAAGAAACCCAGAAACTCGCAACTGGGAATTGTCTACCTTGAATACAACCCACGCATAAGATCCCGCATCCTCAAACCCCTCAGGCGCAACAGCTTGGATGGTATATGTAACAACGGTGCCTGTCCCGCCAAGTTCTACCGGCTCAAACTTGTTGGCGGCACACTTTTCGCAGAAAAAGACAGTCTCAAGCACCAGGTGGCCGCATTTGGTGCATTTATTTGCAAGTATCTTGCCCTTGTTTGCTGACGCAATAAACTTCTCGCGGGAGCTTTGCTGTTGTTTTGCAGATGCAGATGTTTCGGACAATTCTTTTCTCACTTTCGGTTATTATTATTGTTGTTTATTTTCTGTCTACTTTTTTAAAGATGTGGACAGCAGCGCTTGCGCCAGTTGCGCCAAAGTTATGTGTCAGGGCTATTTCTGCTCCCTTGACTTCTCTTCCATCTGCTCTGCCGGTGAACTGATCAAACACCTCCACCACCTGACCTACTCCTGTCGCGCCGATCGGGTGACCCTTTGATTTCAGTCCGCCTGAAGGGTTTACCGGTATGTCGCCAGTTAGGCGGGTAGCTCCTTCTCTTACTGCACGCGCAGCTTTGCCTTTTGGAAAGAATCCCAAGTCCTCGATGTCAATGATTTCCGCTATTGTAAAACAGTCATGCACTTCGGCAAAATCAATGTCCTTTGGAGTTATGCCGGCCATCTTGTAGGCTTGTTTTGCCGCAGCCACTGTGCTTGGAATTGTAGTGATGTCCTCGCGGCCCTGCACGGCAGCCGGCGAAGCGCCTCTGCCGGAGCCAATAATCTCAACATACGGCCTGCCACTTTTTTTTGCAAAATCTTCGCTGCAGAGAATTACAGCAGACGCGCCATCCGAGAACGGGCAGCAATCAAGCAGTTTCAGCGGGTCGGCTACAACTGGAGACTTTAGAACATCGTCTACTGTTATCTTTTTTCTCACATGGGCCTTCGGGTTAAGAAGACCGTTTTCATGGTTCTTTACTGCCACATTGGCCAAGTCCTCTTCGCTGGCCTTGTGGGAAGTCATATATGCTCGGGCCATGGATGCAAACAAGCCCGGAAAGGACGCTCCGTTCCCACCCTCATAGAAAAAGTCAGAACAATAAGAAAACAGAGTGGTGCTACGGGCTGTGCCTGTGTGAGTTACTTTCTCCACTCCAAGGGCAAGCACACAGTCATAGAATCCTGCAGCTACGTTTGCATATGCTTCCCTGAACATTACAGAGCCGGAGCCGCAGGCAGACTCGATTGTAAGGCCCGGCACGTTGGGTATACCAAGGTTGCTCATTATAACTGGGGCCATGTGGACCTGCCTGTCTGCCACGCCAAAGACATTCGAGATATATCCTGCCTGGATATCCTTTGGGGTTATCCCGGCGGAGTTTATGGCATCAACTGCCGCAGATAATGCAATTTCAATAATACTTTCGTTAAGCTTTCCATATTTTGTGCTGCCGGCTCCAACAACGCAGACTTTATTTGTCATCCACGCAAAAATACCTATTATCGGTATAAATACATTCAACAACGTCGGTATAGAATAATCATTCTGGAACTGAACTGTAACCGGCCCGGTTCTGACTATTGTTCCATAACAAAGCAATAAATCTGTTTAACAGTCAGAATAGAGGGAAAGGAAAGGATCGGTTGCGGCAAGAAAGTGAAAAGAATAGCAGAGATGATGTGCCCTATGCCCTTGTTGTATGCGAAAAGCCTGACGCTGCCAAAAGGATAGCCCAGGCCCTTGGTGGAGGCAGCAGAACTGCGATATCGAAAGCATGGGTAGGTATGATTCCAGTACCAGTTCCAGTTTTTGAGTCCTCTTACCGAGGCAGGCGCTTTGTGATCTGCTCTGCCATCGGCCATATGTACGGCCTTGTCGATATCACAAAAAGCAAAAGCGTATACCCTGTCTTTGACCTAGAATGGAGGCCCCTCTCCGACTCGGCAGGTAGAACTGCGACCAGAGTAAAGATGCTGCAGGTGATTTCAAGCCTTGCAAAGAACGCAGAGCAGTTCATACACGCATGCGACTATGATCAGGAAGGAGAGGTAATAGGCTACAATATACTGCAGTATGCATGTGGTGGCCAATATGGCAGGTCGATGCGCGCCAGATTTTCAACTCTAACTGATGAGGAGATAAGAAAGTCCTTTGACGACCTCTTAAAGCCGGGCACCAAGATGGCCGAAGCTGGCAGGTCGCGACACATGCTGGACTTTTTTTACGGCATCAATCTATCCCGGGCACTTTCACAGTCTTTTAAGAAAAGCAACGACAACAAGCGGTATCGCAACCTGTCGATAGGAAGGGTGCAGGGACCGACCCTTGCCTTTGTTACCGATAGGGAAGTGAACATACGGAACCATATTCCGGACCCTTACTGGACGGTGGAGGCAGAATTTGAAAAAGGCAGTGGGGAAGGAGAAGGGGAAAAGAGGAAGGAAAGAATCGTTGCGCATTACCAGAAAAACAAAATACCAATGTTATCAGAAGCCAATAGGATAGTTGAAATCTGCTCAGGAAAGAGCGGAGCAGTCACAGAGCTGACAGAGAGGCAGGCTGCGCTCAGGCCCCCAACACCGTTCAATCTGGGCGACCTACAGAGGGAAGCCTACAGGCTGTTCAAGATCTCCCCTGCGTATACTCTCTCAATTGCAGAGAAGCTGTACCTTGCTGCACTTATTTCCTATCCCAGAACATCGAGCCAGAAGCTTCCGGCGTCAATAGGCTATGAAAAAATTATCTCCAAGCTTTCAGGCACCGGCTCGTACAAACACCTTACCAGCGCGCTTCTTGCAAAGAGCAGGCTTGTGCCAAATGAAGGCGCCAAGTCAGATCCGGCACACCCGGCAATATATCCGACCGGCGTAGCACCCCGGCGAAGGCTGGATGCTCTAGAATACAAAGTCTATGATCTTGTTGTGAAAAGGTTTCTGGCGACATTTGGCGATTCTGCAGTAACCAGAAGAACAGTTGCGCTGATTTCTATAGATATAGATGTAGATGCAAATGGCAAAGACGGCGGCGGTAGCAGCGGCCAAGAAAGCGAACTGGTTTTTGTGGCAGAAGGCAGGGCTCTGCTTTATGAAGGGTGGATCTTCTTGTACAGGCCCTATTTCAGGTTTGAAGAGGTTCTTCTTCCGGAGTTGCGCCAAGGTGAAACCTTAAAGTGTGTAGATGTGGCTGCACAGGAAAAATTTACCCAGCCTCCGCCTCGCTTCAACCAAGCCAGCCTGCTTGAAAAGATGGAATCAGAAAATATTGGAACAAAAGCCACCAGAGCAATCATCATCAATACTCTGTTCAAGAGAAACTATATTGTTGCAGAAAGAGCAGGCATCGAAGCAACTGACCTTGGATTTGCTGTTATAGAATCTATGAACGCTTTTGTTCCGAACATACTTTCTAGCAGGTTTACAAGGGCAATGGAAGAAGAGCTTGAGGCGATAGAGTACGGCACAGGTGACAGCGTCTTGGTTATTGAACGCGCTGTAGACAGGTTGATAGAATCGCTGGCAGTCTTTAAAGAAAATGAAAAAAGCATAGGCCAGCTTGTGACTGAAGCAACTGCAACAGATAGTGTGTCGACAGAAAAAAAATCGCTTATCATAGGAACCTGCCCGGTATGCCAGACTGGAAAGCTCAGAGTGATAAGGTCGACAAAAACAAAGAAAAGATTTGTAGGATGCTCAAATTATTCCAGCAATAAGGCAGATGGATGCAAGGCAACTGCTCCGCTGCCACAGCGAGGCACAGTAATTCCAACAAAGAAAAGCTGTGAAATATGCGGCTGGCCGATTGCCAATATTGTCTTTGCGCGGCGCAGCGGCGGCTGGAAGATTTGTATCAATATGCAATGCCCGTCAAAGCAGCAGAAAGGAAAGGAGCGGGCAGAGACAAGAGGTCTGTCGACAAGTTAGCAGGTGGCTGTTATCAAGATGCCATACTAGAATATCTTGTGGCAAGCCAAGGCAGTGATTTTGTGTCTTATTTTATTTATTTTGCATTTCATCAAATTTTGTATTGTCCGTTTGTTTATGATGGCAACTATTATTGTAATGTGTGCGAACCTATTGTAAATACCTGCACTATATACAGTAGATACATTTGCCCTTCAGGAAAACCCAAGGAATTATTCATTTCCTTTACTTTTCTTCCTCACTTTATCTGAAGCTTGCTTGTAGTAGATTGCAGACTAATTGATTGATACTCTCCCTCTTTGCTTGGCAATGAATAAGCATTGCCGCCAAGCGTGAATAAATGAATAATCCGAGCACAGGATGAATGAATAACCAATATATTTTCACGAAGGAATCTGTGAATAAACCAAGCGTGGATGAATGAATAATATTCATCAGGCAACTCACTATGCAGGATAAATAGAAGTGAAAGCAGTCTGCTTTGGATAAGCTGGTCCATTACCTTGTACTGCTGCTGATATGTTGTTGTTATTGTTGTTATCTTATCGATGGCCATTGTATTGTTCTTCTTCTTCAAGTAAGTAATAGATTGGTTGTATCAAGTATAAGAGAACTAATTTTAGGATAGGTTTAACCTAACCTATCCTTGTTTGTGGCTTGCCTGGTCAGCCAGGTGATTCATTCATTTATCGTTTGTCGCTCCTATTTTTAGTGGTAGACAGGGCTGCCGAGTCTATCTGATAAATATCTGTGCGGCGGTTTTTCAAAAGAGGTAAAGACTCCCTGACCTGCTCGACCCGGGCCATATCGATCTCGATTGTTTCTACTCCTCCCCTGTTTCCCATATCCAGCACCACAGTTCCAAACGGATCGACGACCATGCTTCTGCCAGAATAGATATTGCCCACCTGATCCGGCGCTACGACGTATGAGCCATTTTCGATTGCTCTGGCCTTGAGCATCGTTTGCCAATGCTCTTCTTTCATGACCCCATGGACCCATGCTGAAGGGGCTGCAAGAATGGTTGCTCCTTTTACAGCCAGAATTCTGGACATTTCAGGAAAGCGGATGTCATAGCAGATCATGAGCCCGATATTTCCAGCTTTTGTTCTGGCCGGCTCTGCAATTGCATGCCCTGGTGCCAGCTTGTCGGACTCTTTGAAGCCAAGAGCATCGTACAGATGTAGCTTGCGATAGACCAAAGATATCTTGCCTTTTGGGTCAATTACAATAGCTGTATCAAAGACGCGGTCTTGAATGTCGCTCTTTTCATAGAGCGTTGCTATTATGCCAATGCTGCCATCCTTGGCTGCACGGCATAGAGAAGAGGCAAAGTTCCCATCCAGCGTTTCGGCCAAGTCCCATAGCTGTTTTGCTGTCTGTCCTGCAGGCGAGAAGGCCATCTGGAATTCCGGGAAAAATATAATGCTGGCTTTTCTTGCAGAGGCTTCGCGCACAAAGCGTATCGACTCTTTGAGGTTATCTTGCTTGTTCTCTGAGGACTTCATCTGGACTATTGCGATACGTGTGCTGGATGCCATGCAGGGTATAATAGCAAATAACCATAAAATAGAAATAGTTTGCGTGTAGTGTGGCGGTTGCGGCTGTGTAGCTGAGCTGTTATAGCGGCCTGCCAGACATGTACCAGTTTTCTTTGGGGCTTTCTTCAAACACGACAATCACATGCTCTGGCTTGGTCTTTAGGATCTGAACTGCAGCGTCTGTTATTGCCTTTGCAAACTCTTCTTTCTGCTCTTTTGTTCTTCCGGGGTACATTGAAATCTGAACAAGTGGCATATCACTGGAACTGCAAACTGCTCATATTTAATTTTCCCGGCTAGGAAATGACAGGTCGATAATACGATATGATATGATATGATGTATATATCGATCAGATTGCTTCAGGCCTGAGCTGATAAATAGTATTGCCACCACGCCGGCTGCTTTTCTTTGCAAGCCCTATTGGCCTAGGACATGCTACAAGGGATATTGCAATTGCTGAAAAGCTAAAGTCTGGCATAAGCGACGAGGTGCTCTTTGTAAGCGGTCTGGCCGCAGCTGCATTGATTGCAAAGAAAAGCTTTTCAGTGCTTGATCTCCTCAGGCCGCCAGCATTTGAGGCACAGTCGGGAGTGCTGCAGCATCGGTTCAGATGGCTGGCAAGATATTTTCGATACTATGCAAAGAGCAAAAAGGTTGCGAAAAGCATCTTGGAAAGGCATGGTGGGCCGGTTGTAAGCGATGAGGATTTTGCCTCTATTGCCGTTGCCCAGCAGGCAGAGAGGCGTTCGATCCTTATCACAGATATCACAGAGACTCGCTTTACTTCAGGCCCGGCATCGATTATTGAAAGAAGGATTAACCAAGCCATGCGCAAGATGATGAAAAGATGCGATTGCATTATAATTCCGGACTTTGGCGAAGATAAAGACAACATTGTACATGTGGGGCCAATAGTAAGAGAGGCCAGTGCAGACAGGGCGCAACTGCGCAAGAGGTTTGGGTTTACAAAAAATACAATAGTAGCAAGTGTCGGAGGGACTGATGCAGGTCGCCAGCTGCTTGATAAAGTTATAGACGCTCATCGCAGAATCAAGCAGAGACTGGATTCGGATCTGGTTATCGTATCAGGTCCTTCTATTAGCATCGCTGATTCTGCAGATTTCCGCAATCTTGGCTTTGTGGATAACCTGCATGAATTGATATATGCAGCAGATCTCGTAGTATCGCTTGCTGGGAAATCGACTATGGACGAATCTATTGCCTACGGAACGCCGGGCATCTTTATTCCCATAAAGAATCATTTTGAACAGGAGGATGGAGCCTCTAAACTAGGTTACAAATACGATGACATCTTTAGGCTTGAAGCGCTGATAGCTGAAAAAATTGGCATGCGTCGGAATGTTGAAAACCGAGATGGAGCTGGCAGGGCAGCTGAAATTATTGCAAGGTTTTTGGATTGACCCTAAGTTGCAAATCAGCTTTTAACATTGCAATGGTGGTAGTGCTGACAACCTAACGGGACATAGTCGATACACCATGAAAGGATAATGATGCATATCCAGTCGAGTTACCAATGTCACAGAGCCTATAATGTTTAATATATGGAAAGAAACCCAGCCCAAAGAAGCAAACAAGAGGAGCAAAGATGCTTATGACATCAGTTACAGTCGCAAAATTTGGCGGCAGCGCCCTTGGAGTAGAGGGCGCACTGATTCCAAAGGTCTTGGACAGGATAAATCAGCTAAAAGAAGAGGGCAAGGTTGTAACGGTTTTTTCTGCTCCGCTGGTAGAGTATGATGGCAAGGTAGCCTCCATGACCGATGTTGCTATACACGTCGGCAAAAGCTATGCCTCTTCCAATCCTGTCGAGATAGAGATTCTGCGCGAAGTTTACGAAAGAATTGCAGGCAAGTACCTGGTCGGAAGCTACCAGAAAGAGTTTCTTGAAAACCTGGAGGGCTTTTACAGGCAGGTGATAATTTCGCTCAAGCAGGCTGCAGAAAATAGGCGCTTTGTAGATGTCATCCGGTCAAGGACCCTTGCGTACAGCGGCGAAGTAGCGATGTCTTACCTGATGGACTATATTATGAAAAGCCATGGAATCAAATCATCGCATGTGTCCATTGACAAGTGGCCCATAATCACAGATGACAATTTCGAAGCTGCAAACTTTATGGTTGACGAGTCAAGGCAGAGGGCGCCCTATCTGGCAGACCTGATAGAGCATAACGATGTCATCTCTATGGGTGGATTTATAGGCAAAACAGCTGATGGCCTTGAAACGACCTACGAGCGCGGCGGCTCAGACAGAACAGCAGCTGATATTGCGATACTGTTGCATGGACACTATGATGTCAAGATGGACTTTGAAAAGGACAGTGCAGTGCTCAGCGCCGACCCCAAGATAGTCAAAGAAGGCCTGGAGTATGTCAGCCATCTGTCATACAATGAGGCAAAGCTTGCTGGCATGTTTGGAATGAAGATACTTGACCCTATAGCAATCAAAGAGATCGACGACAACGAGCTGGATATCCCTATGGTGATAACAGACATGGCCAAGCCCTCAAATGTCACAGAAATCCACAGAAATCCTCCTTCAAATATGGACATAAACCCGGTGAAAATAGTCACAGGCAAGAAAAACTGCGCAGTGGTGAGAATGGAAAGCATTGCAGCTACTCACCTTGTCGCGTCACTTGAAAAAGGCAGGCAGTACCATGACTTTGTACAGCTTTCCCCGTACCGGCAGGACGATACGGAAATAACGCGGCTGCTTTTCCTCGACGCTGATTATGTCAGAAGACACGAGAAGCATATCAGGGCATACCACCCAAAGGCAGAAGTAGTCTACGGCAGAGGAGTAGTTACTCTGATTGGCGATGAAATGTGGCGAGTCCCCAAGATTGCTTCGTTTGCAAGCAGCATCGTCGGAGAGCATGATATCAATATTTTGAATCTGGACGCACAGGAGGAGACTTCAAGGATCCTGATAGTGGTTGAGGATAAGGGTACAAGTGTGGCTGATGCAGTCAGGGCAATACACTCTACCCGAAGCAAGATTCATGGCAGAGAGAAAGAAAGAAGCAGGGACACGATACATAGTTAAAGCCGGGTACAACAAGAGAGAGCGAGGTCTCGGAAAAGGACATGATGGAAAGCAATGGCAAGATATGGCTCAATGGCTCTTTTGTCGACTGGAATCAGGCAAAGATACATGTCCTGACACATGCCCTGCATTATGCTACAGGAGTTTTTGAAGGAATACGTTGCTACAAGACAGTCAACGGGCCGGCAATTTTCCGCCTATCTGACCATATGCAGAGGCTGATTGATAGCGGCAGGATCTATTTTATGGATCTGGGTTATACCAGGGAACGGCTTGAAAGAGCTGCCATTGACACGGTAAAGGCCAACGGCATGCAAGAATGCTACATCCGCCCGATTGCATATTATGGATATGGCAAGATGGGAGTAAACCCGATGCCAAACAAAGTTTCCGTGGCAATAGCTGTATGGAAATGGGACGAGTATCTGAAGGCAGGCAGTGCAGGAGGCGGAGAGGAGAAAGGTGCGCGCCTTATGATATCTTCATGGACCCGAATTGATATCAGAGCGATGCCTATGCATGCAAAGGCAACTGCCAACTATGCCAACTCGGCGCTGGCAAGGGTCGAAGCGATAAAGGCAGGATTCGACGAAGCAATAATGCTCAACGCATCCGGCCATGTGGTCGAAGCAAGCGCAGAGAACATTTTCATCGTAAAGAACGGAACAATTGTAACACCTCCCACGACCTCAGGAGCGCTTGCCGGCATAACACGGGATAGCATGCTGACATTGGCAAAAGAAAATGAAATTCCGGTCCAGATCAGAGACATTTCAAGAGACGAACTTTATTTAGCCGATGAGGTATTTCTGACCGGCACTGCAGCTGAAGTAAAGCCGGTATCAGAGATCGATAACCGCAAGATAGGCAGCGGAAACGTGGGTGAGACAACAAAAAGGCTAAGAAGCATATTCGAGACAGTTGTCAGCGGCAAGGACAAGAAATTCAGCAAGATATGGCTTACACCGGTAAACTAGGATAGGACAGGCAAGCAGGTAGGCAGCTGAATCAATCCTGTTCCGTTTGCCTAGCAACTATTATCTTTCCACCAAGACGTTTTATTTCATTTAGGATATTTTTCGAAACAAGATCCAGCCGGCGCTGCACTTTTTCTTTGTATTTTCCTTTTGAAACAATCTGAACCCGGATTCTGGGCGTAGGACCCCTGAATCCGGCCGGGTGTGTTTTTATGTAGATCGCCTTCTTTGAATTGGATCTGACTGTGTCAAGTAGAGCTGATGCAAGCATTGACTCTGTTATGCCGGCCACTTCATAGATAACTTCGTTGAAGAAAAAGCTCCCTACCTTCTTCTTGATTCTCGGTGCTATGTTTTCCTGAAATATGGCCTGCATTTCAGAAGGGACTCCTGGGAGGCAAAAGATCGTGGTTGAAGGTGCTGATGCTGTTTTTTTGCCTAGTTTAGATTTAGCTGCCACCTCAATTGATACTGCCGGCGCCGAGCCGACTGGATTCTGGATCGGTGTAGAGCCCTCTGGGATTCTGGCCATCTTGAGCCTTGTTTTGTCAAGCCTGGATTGTAACAGCCGTCGGGAATAGCTTTTCTTGAGCATTTCCACAGCAGCGGGATCGAGTACAAGCTTGCGGCGAAGCGATAGCGCGACGCCTTGAAGTGTCAGGTCGTCATAAGTGGCGCCGAGCCCGCCTGTCATTATTATCATCGCCGGCTTTCTTTGCAATGCCTCTCTGACGATTAGGGATATTTCTTGCAGCCTATCTGCTACAACTGTAACTCTATTTACGGTGGCGCCTAGGTCAGTGATCTTTTTGCAGAGCCACTGGGCATTTGTATTATGGGTTATGCCAGCAAGCAGCTCATTTCCAACGCAAATGATTTCAATGTTCATAGAGTATATTGGAAGATAGAATGCGTTGATGTATAATTAGTATAGTAGAATAGCGATGTCCTGTTATACCAAGATAGTTGGCAATATAATAAGAGCTTGGCAGCAATTGATGTGACGTACTACTAGTACAAGTTGGCAGCCTTGGTTGATATTTTGGGAGACCTGTGACGAGCTTGGATCAAAAACTAATTAAAGTATGTACATAGCAAGAAATGAATTAGTTGAAAGCTGCTTGTACAGGTAAGTATAACATCTCTGATTTACCGATATTTCTCAAGTGGGCTGGAGGGAAATCCCAGCTGCTTGACCAATTTAAGAACATCTTTCCTCGGAATTTTGAAAGTTACTATGAGCCATTTATTGGAAGCGGAGCGGTATTTTTCTACGTAAAGTCCAGACTGGCACCAAAGAAAGTATCACTCTCTGATCTCAATGAGGAATTGATAAACTGCTATACTGTTGTAAGGGATAATGTATCAGAACTTGTCGAATCTTTGGCCAATCACAAAAGCCATCACTCAAAAGAATATTACTACAGCGTCAGAAGCGCCAATACCCATAAACTGACCAATGTTGAAAGAGCTTCAAGGCTGATCTACCTTAATAAAACATGCTTCAATGGTCTTTACAGGGTCAACTCCAGTGGTCAGTTCAATGTACCATTTGGAGACTACAAAAATCCAAAAATCTTTGACAACGAAACACTGTTGCGCGCAAGTGACTTGCTGCAGGATGTAGAACTTTTGGTAATGCATTTTAGTAAGGTTGTTGGCTTTGCTGATAAGAAAGATTTAGTATACTTTGACCCACCTTACGTGCCGATATCTAGAACCTCAAATTTTACAAGCTACTCGAAAGAGGAATTCTCTGCAAAAGAACAAGAAAGGCTAGCCGATACATTCAAGGTCTTGGATTCTTGTGGCTGCTACGTGATGCTGAGCAACAGCGACCATCCGTTCGTTAGAGAGCTTTACAGAGATTATGAAAAAAATACGGTGGTTGTAAGAGCAAAGAGGATGATCAATTCTGTGGGAAGCAGAAGAGGAGCTATTAATGAGCTAGTCATAAGAAATTATGATTGCATGAAGCCAGAAGCGTTTATGATGCATTCAAAGCATCTTACATCGGCTAAATGATATTCTATCTGGCTGGTTTCGAGGTTGTTGATGGCAGGGAGGAGGCATGCATGCTATTGTCGATATGAATAGGCTGGACGGGGCAGGGCTGCAGCTATGCCTTGAAAATCCTGCTCAACATGATAAGCTCAGGGCCGCTTGTCAGGTTGCCGACCACGACAGATTTTGAATTTGCCACTATTCCAGACGACAGAAAGGGAACTCCTCCGTTGACCGTAAGGGGCTCTGCCGGAACCTGCAGCGCTTCAGAGATTGCCTTCACCTCTTCTTCTGTGACTTTTGGGTGGACGCCGGCGCCACTATTTGTCGCCACAACCATCGAGCCGGGCTGTATGAACCCTCCCACCGACATGGAATAAGCCGGCACTCCAAGCACATCTTGCACCTGCTGGTCTGCTTCACCTCTAAAAAGAGGCGACACTATTGCGCCGTTGTCATTAGTTGAAATCAGGTTGCCAATAGCTGTAAACTTGCTTTGGAGGCGCTCGACGTTGAGGCCGCTTGACTCCTTGAGCGTCTTTATCTCTTCATCTGAGGCAGTAGAAGGAACGAGAATTCCATTGTTGTTCATTACGGTCATAGGCCCCACCAGCCTTGTCTCCGAAACAGAGGAGTGCACCTGTCTTACCTGCAAATATTCGGCCAGCTTGTCGCCTTTTGTCTCGGCAAAACCCGGGGGAACTATTATTATATTGTCATTGGCCTTGACAAACAGCCCAATGTTTGGGCTCTTGTACACTGTATACCTGTATATCCCCAACCACAAGTTTTCCGTAGATCTTTGAATATGAACCTATTGGATTTCAGGTAGCAAGTTCGATTCCAGTTGCCTTTCATGGCTTTTTCTTCTCTGGTGTTTGACTGCATGCTCGTCTGCTGCGATTCCTCTGCTGCAAAAGAAGTAGAGAAGTAGAGTTTATTATGAGCGCATCTTAAATGAAGAAGAGGAGTCCATCACCAAATGCCTAACCCTTTTTACGACCGTGATATAGTTTCGATCAGGGATTTCACCAGAAACGACCTTGAATACGTCTTCTCTGCAACAGATAAAATACGCAGTCTTGAAGCATCAGAGAAAAGCGAGCTGGGTAAAGGCAGGACGCTTGGATACATATTCTACGAGCCCAGCACAAGGACCCGCATGAGCTTTGAAGCTGCCATGGCATCGCTTGGCGGAAGCTCTATTGGAATATCTGATTTGAAATCTTCCTCCGTGGAAAAGGGCGAAAGCTTGGCTGATACGATAAGGGTAATCGACCTTTATTCTGACATAATTGTGCTCAGGCACCCGATGGACGGATCCAGCAGGTTTGCTGCAGAGTTGTCAAAAAATCCAGTGATAAACGCCGGAAGTGGAAGCGAAGAGCATCCTACACAGGCGCTTCTTGACCTTTATACAATATTGAAGGAGAAGGGAAGGATAGACGGCCTCTCCATAGCTATTGTGGGCGACCTGAAATACGGAAGGACAGTATATTCACTTCTCTATGGCCTGACAAACTATAAAGTAAATGTACACCTTGTGGCTCCTCCGCTTTTGCAGATAAGAAAAGAGTCGATATACGAAGTGCACAGCAAGCTAAGAATTCAGGAGCACAGTACGCTGGACGAGATATTGCCGGAGCTTGACGTTATCTATGTTACGAGAATACAGAAGGAGCGCTTTCCGGATCTGCAGGAATACGAAAAGGTTCGCGGAACCTATACAATAGATACATCTACTCTGGCAAAAGCAAAGCCTGATGTTTCTGTGATGCATCCATTGCCGAGGATGGACGAGATCTCGCACTCTGTCGACAGTACAAAGAATGCAGTTTATTTTAGACAGGCCGGCTATGGCAAAGAGTTGAGGGCGGCTGTACTTGCCCTGATGTTGAATGAAAAGCCCTTCTAGCGTAGAAGGGCAGTTAGTTAAATAAATTTAGAATCTGGCCTCTTGGATGTGCTGTTGATTGATCCCAAGAACCTCAGCGTGAGAGGGCTGATTGAAATCAAATTTTAATCAATGGCGCAGTCGCGTTCTGATTTATATTTATATATGCGTTTCCAGTGGAACCTGTCTGCAGACCACAATGGACAGACAGGACCTCGAAAGAATCGCTGCCGAGCTGGAAAGCGAGAATAGTATGTTTGCAGACAAATCCTACCTTGACACTTTCAGGTCTCCTCCGAGGATAATTGGAAGGCAGGACAAAGCCAAATAGCTTGCAAGGTTTTTGCTTGGATACAAAAAAGGCCATATCGTGCCCTTTATCTCTGTCTATGGTAGAAGCGGCTCTGGCAAGTCTACCATTGTTAAATACGTTCTTGAAAATATGGATAAGAATATCCTTTACAGATTTGCAAATTAGGTTGAGAGATAGAGTTAGTTGTAACACAAGAAACTATAGACTAGAAAAAATGAAGCAACTATCAGCGCGTGAACTTGACATCTTCTGGAACGTACTGCAGCGTCTAAAATTTGTCATCGAGGACGAATTATCTCCTCTGTTGGAGCAAGAGATAGAAGTCAGAAAGAAAAATAGAAAATTAATGGGGCGCTAGTGCCCACTTTTTTTATCTTGGTATACTTCCTTTAAGTTCCATATATATGGAACTTGAGCATCATCCTAAAATCCGCTCAAGATTATCAATGACGATATTGTCCTTACTCTGAATTTCTGTTGCCAGGTCTATCACCTGTTCTCTTTTCATTATTCCTGTCTTCCAAAATTCTCTTAATATTAGTGGAAGGTCGAGATATTCTATACGACGTGTGCTAGCCTCCTTCTGTGCATGTTGATCATTTGTTAATAGGAGAGATTTCCTCCTCTTTGCGATGGCAATGCATTCACAATCTCCTTCCCCTAGCCGCTTCCTTTCATGAATTTCTTTTGCGAATTTTCTTTCAACCGGCTCAAGCTTGACACGCGAAAATCTGACAGGAGGAGAATACTTCAATATCCCAGATTGCATCGCCATCCGAATTTCCTTATAAACAGAAGGAACGATGATTATCGTAGACTTGGGAAACAATATTTGTAAAAGCTCGAGCTTGTCTATCTTGCAAAAAGTAGAAAGGACGTCTGTATCAATGACAACATCCACTGCAATCTTACCTTATCTTTTCAATTATCGAGTCTGCTCGGCGGATATACTTCTTGTTCACCTTTAGCACTCTTTCGTAGCCTTGGCTCGTCAGGATGTCCTTAAATTCTATCAGCCCAACACCCGCTACTTCTGCTGCCTTGCCCAATGAGACTTCACCACTTTTATATAGTTGAACGGCAGCGGCGACTCTTAGATTCTTCTTATTGTCAAGCATGTATCTTAATGCATCTTTTACCACGTCTGACTTGCTTGAATAATAGCCTGATTTCACTAATGCGTCTACTTCTTTCTTTACCAGTTCGGGCAGATTATAGCTGGATGGCATGATAACTATTGATAACTATTATCGTATATACCTAACGGTTTGGGTATGGATTGAAAGTATCGATATCGCAATGAGCATTCCTTAATCATTCTGGTGCCAGCGTGTCAAAGGTCTTTTTAATCATAATCATGCAGCTTTGCCAAGATATGGTTCTATGCCAAGCTTTGATACATGTGTTACATGACCTAGTTGAAGAAAAGACATAGTACAGAAAAGAAATTAGATTCAGGTAAATCAATTAGGATGGCAATTATCCTGATCTAGTTGATAATAATGTGTATGCAAAGAGTGTATCCATCCCGTTACAGCAGTCCTGTACTCTTTGTTTGAGTGCAGCCAAGACGGCCAATCTTGCTGTTCTCAAATCTTCTCTGATTGACGCTGATATCATGGTGTTATTTACTGACGATATCATACCACAATTTTGGGTTCTGAACATTTAAGATTCGCTTACCTTGAGTCAATTTTGTTTACAGATATTATAGAAGATTTGGTATCCCAGTCGTTATTCACATAATTAATACTGTATCAATTCACATCGTTGAACTGAAATGTAATACTTGTCCTGATATCAGGTTGCATTAACTCATAGCGCTTTTATGCTACCCTTTCCTGCTCACCAGGCTGATATACTCGTATGCACCTACGGCATTGTCAAAAGCATACTGCACCTTCTGGAACTGCTTTCTAAAGTCAGCAACATCCTTTGCCACTCTTTTTGGCTCCTGCTTGTCCACCACTACGCGCTTGATAAAGGTGGCAATCTCTTTCATTTCGCTTTCCTTCATGCCCAGCCTAGTGGTCTCTGGAACGCCAATTCTCACTCCACCGGGGTGCATGTAGTGCCTGCCTGCCTTGATGTCTCCGGGGAGCAGCTGCCTGTTCAATATGATACCTGCCGACTCGAGCTCTTTTTCTATCGTGCCTCCATCTCCAAACTTGGTTACATCAACTGCGATCTGATGTGACTGTGTGTACCCTCTCTTTTCGCCCAGCACAGTAAATCCAAAGCCGGCCAGAGACTCTGCAAGGGCTTTTGCATTCTTTATCACTTGCTTTGCATATGCCTTGCCAAACTCTAGCGACTCTGCAAGCGCAACAGCTTTGCCGGCAACATGGTGCAGGTGGTGGCTGCTTGTGTTGCCGGGGAAAATGGCTTTCTTTATCGGCTCTGCATGCTTTTCTAGCGAGACAATGATACCCCCTTGGGGTCCCCAGAGGGTCTTGTGGGAGCTCATTGTCATAGAGTCAGCGCCTTCCCGGAGCGGATCCTGAAATTCGCCGCCTGCTATCAGGCCTGCCACATGCGCGCCATCATAATTAACATACATTCCCCTGTCATGCATAAAGCCAGCAAGCTCTGCCACAGGATGTGGAAAGAGAAAGAGGCTGCCGCCAAACATGCCAATCTTGGGGGCCTTGCCATCGCGGGCCATTTCGTCTATCTTTTTCTTTGTGGCATCGACATCAATTGTCATCTCCTCTTTTGAAAATGGGTAATGCTCGATGTTGAGCCCATGGACCAGTCCCGCAGTGCCGGAATGCTCTTTCTTGCCATGTGAAATATGTCCACCTGAAGGAATCGATGCAGCCATCATGTAATCTCCAGGATCAGAAAATGCGGCATAAATGGCAAGGTTTGCAACGACGCCTGAGGTAGCTCTACAGTCTGCAAACTCGGCTCTAAAGACCTGTCTTGCAAGATCGTTGCAGATAAGCTCGACTTGATCGATGTAAACACACCCCGCGTAAACCCTCTCGCCGGGCCACCCCTCGGCATACCTGTTGCCAAAATCAGACATTACAGCTTCCCTAACCGCAGGGCTTGGGATGTTTTCGCTGGCAATAAGCGGGATCGACCTGTTAAACCATTCGTGGTGATCTCTCAAAAGCTTCAATACCTTATCATACGATGCCTTTGCTGAACTCATATCTACCATCTTGTCTTGGAGCGTCTAATTTAGTATTATCGCTTCTTCGCAACAGTGCAAGAAAAATGTTTGGCAATACGTATAGCCAATACCGTCGTCTTGATGGCAGAAAAATAGATGGGAATAGCAGGTATAGAGTGGAGATGCCCGATATGCAAAATAGATGCCGGTGGAAGCTTTGGACAGCTGAAAAATCATGTCAAAAGAGTTCATGGCGCCAGTCGCAGAATTGAGCAGGCCCAGGCTATGGACAAGAGAAGGGTGGCAGAAGCTCAGGCTGCCTGATGTGATGTCACAGATAACGTTGCAATAGAACTTAGGCGCAGACATAACTTGGCAGAAGCTTGGACTGCAAATTTCAAGGATCCGCCGTATGCAAAACGTTATACACAGTGCCACATGTTATTGGTAGAGTGGTGCGACCCACACCACTAGAAGCTAATGATGGAGGGTTCTCGGTCATATAATCTCGTTCTTTTTCATGGAAATATTTTGAAACCATAACCGTTCACGTTGCCTGTTTTGTCCCTCCATAAATTGTCTTCAATCTGTTTCCAGTATTTTGCAAACTCGCGGTAGTTATTCGAGCGCGCAATATGCAATAGCGTTAGCAATTTGCAGCCCTTCTCTATCCGTAGAATCCAAGAATAAAGGCTCTTCCAGAATATGTGTTATCTTTATAATTTGAACCATGACGAATCAGGTCCTTTACTGTCGACATTATCTCCTTATCTGGCATCCTAGCTCCTTTGTCTATTCTGATCAGAGCTTCTTCAAGGGACTGAGAATCTTCGGAGACAAAGCTATCTAACCTTTCGATCATAAATGTTCAGGCTGCCCTGAAAATATTCCAGTCAGAATAGGATATCTTGTTCTCACGGCAGGTTTGTTTATTGCAATAATAGAACTCATCTCATAAACACCTTCTGAGCAGAATGACCATACATGCCAGCTGGACAAAGCCAAGGAAATTCTTAGCACGATATTTGTACCTGATTGAGATACGTCTAAAATTCTGGAGCCATCCGAAAAGTCTTTCTGCCTTCTACCTTCTTCTGTACCTGCGCAATGGTCTGCCATGCTGTGCCGCGTTATCATCTCTATACCCTGTTCAGCAACCTGCCATCCAGCGATCGCCTGAAAAGACGGTACCAACTTGAATTAATATAAAAAAAGAAAAGGTAAGGAAGTTAGGAATAGTTGCCTTGGTCATAATAGCCGTTGTTTCCAGATGCAGTTGCATCGATTGTTTGCTGTGCGCCCCAAGCATAAGTCTGGAATCCTGTTTGCAGAGTAGATGGATTTGTAGTTGCACTGGATATTGTATATGAGCCGCCATTATCGAAATCAACTGTCACTTGCTGATTGGTTGGTATGCCTGCATAGTATGGAGTATAGCCTTGTGATAAGGTATGACCGCTACCGTCTAGCTCACCTACATATGGACTTGGGTCACAGTTGCAGCTTGTGCTATGAGCTTTGAATTGTATGAGGGCATAACCATTCGGATTATTGTTGTCATAGTAGTTTCCATCTAGGTGGAAATCACTTGAACTGGATAAGCTGAGTCCTGTCACTTGTCCTCCCCACTGGTAAACGTCATAGCTTGATGTGGTGGGTGAGTTTGTGAAGTAAAATGGACTATAGTTGTCAAAGTTCGCATAGTACGTTCCACTTGAGGTAATTGGTACATAGAGTGGAGAGTATCCACTTCCGCCTGTCACTAATTGACCGTTTGAATTGTACAGACTCACAGATAGGCCCGCGATTTGATTGCCCGTCCCCATGTCCTGTGGATATATCCATATGCCTCCGTTGCTTGTCTCTTTAAGGAAGACTTCTGAAGGGGACTGAACTTGTGCATACATATGACACCATTGAGGGCTGCCATACCCTTCCCACGATGGTGTCTTTGCGCCACTGTCAACTTGAATCTTGTAGAAGTCCGCATTTCCAGAGAGGTAGCCACAGTCGCCTTGGGGTAAGTCAGTTGATTCTTGTACAACTTCTAGGTTATGGAAGTAGATGTTGTTGCTGATTGGAACATAAATTGAAGCTCCAACATTTCTAGTAATGTCACTTATCGACACCGTCCAGTATCCATTATTGTCGTTTACTACCAATCCGTATATCTGATCTCCTTGGTAGACCTGAATAGGGCTGCCAATAGTCCATTGCTGATTGTTATACACAAACCAAGCGTCGATGTACCAGGCATTTGTGCAGACTGCTTCACTGCAGCCCCATTGTAGAACAGGCTGCAAAAGATAATGGTTCGAATCATCTATGGCTCCATTCCATAAAAAGTAGTTCTGTGCATTTGGGTCATTTGGACTATCAACAATATATGATTTCTGTGGTGCTGCAGGGACTGTCCACTGAGCAGTGAAAGAGTTCATCTGGTAATAATCACCCCATTGGGCATAGTTGTTATAATTGCCGCCAATGCCCGGTAATCTTGGGGGATGTACAAGTCTTACGTTGTCTATGTGGGCTAGGACTTTTGGGTCCAACTTCGTTCCGTTCGCAACCTTATGAACATTCACTGGGTCAAACCAGCCAGCAGGAGTAAGGACATAACCTAGCCTGTGAATAGATGGGTCAAACGTGCCGCTAATTGTGTCGGTGACACTCGCGGTTGTCGCATGTGCCTCAGCAAAAATTATGCTTTGAATTAGTCCGCTCGTGGGTGATAGCAATGCCACTATCAAAAAAGCCATTGCTAAAGCCACTATCTCTTTCTTATTGAAGAGATTTCGGATCATTGGCTACATTTTTTCTAGCTCATTATAAAGTTGATGAAATAAGCTAGTAGAACAAATATATTGAAAATATCTTCATTGCATTTGCAATTATTTGCAATTATGCTGATAGAGATATATCTAACATTGCCCTCTTGGTGGGCAGCATTGCCAAAGCTAGTAGTATTAGCTCCAATTCTAGTGGTTAGTGCTGTTATAGTGGTTTTGCTTGTTCTGTCATCATCGTCATCTACTACTATACTAGCACCTACACAATCATCGCTTTCAACAACATCTTCACCATCTGATAATGGCAAGAATCTAACCCTTTATCTTGAAGAGGATGTCCCATCGACGTCTCAGAAATATCATGGTTCTTGGTTTATACCTGTCTCGAACGAAACTCTTGAAAAATATCCTCCTTTGCTTGATGCAATAGAGAATGCATCCAATCATGCATTCCAAGACAGATACGGAAGATATGTACAACCTCCTGTCTTTTATCCATCAATCAGCTATTCAGAGGGCATGTCAATTGTGAAGGGCCTGCATCTTCAATCTCTGTCTCTCAACGGTGAAGGTGGTACTAGCGAGATATGGTACAATAACAAAACGGCATATTATGTGCGGATAGAATATCCAGTTATTCTGACAGTTATAGATGAAGGAAAAACACCAAGCAAGTACAGGGGGACGTACATGGACGAAATCCCTGATAATGCACTTGACAAGTATCCAACATTGGCTTATGCAATACAGCAGCTTGATAATTATGTTACATCAGGAAACAATGCCACTGGCAGAATTCATCTAGATTCTATACATGCAGTCGACGAACCTGCATATCCACTCATTTACCTTCCAGTCTCTGTGAATGAGTCAAATGCGTTGTTATCAGGGCTGAAGTTTCTGCCAACGACTGTGGGTGGTCTTTACGGAGACCATATTCACTACGAGGGAAGCTACTACACCGTTTCTATGAAACAAGCGTCCAGTGGCAAACTTTATCCTAACTCCTAGGAAGGGCAATTTAGACCACTTCTGATGATGGCAAGCTTATGGCATAAGGGATAAGATACATCATAGGTCTGCAAATGTCCAGTCTAAAGTTGGATTGCTTCGGCTCATGCCAAATAACCACATATGACACTCTAAAGTTAAGTTTATCTGATTCGTTTAGAGCCCACTCATAAATAATCTCAACACAGAGATATTCAATACTTTCCCCTATTCTTCCTCCTAGCTAACAACCGCAGAGCTAATGCCTACAAGACCATTTATGAGATAACTTCTATATGTTGCTCTAGGATTTGCTATTCTTGGATATATCTCAACTAGGCCTTGTCCCATCAACGGACTCTTCAGAAAAATATCATGATATACCTGTGCCGGGTTTATTTTAGCCGGCAATTATAGAGCTGTTGCTTTGTTATGTCATCTATGAGAAGTTCAAGTCAAATTCAAGAGGAGATACCCTTGATTCTTGCATACCAGCCTAGCATAGAATATTGCATTTCTGGCAGCCTGTGCCATTGTTGTTTCTAATCCACCGAAATCATTTTTGTCTGCTTCCCCTGTCACTCTTCTTCTATCTCCATTATCTGGCCCAAATATATCCAACGTCTTGTACGTTCGTTCATATTCTCACAAGAAACGGGAGTTGAAATTATCCCTGCATAGTAAGTAAATAGATCCTCGAAAAAGCTGCCAGGTCCAACGGCTGTACTACTGCAGCGTGCCGGCAACAAACGACTCTACAACCTGTACCCATGCTTCGCCTATATTTTTTCTATTATAGCCTCCGCCGCCAAGTGCAATTATCCTTCCATTGCAGTGTTTGTGCGCAAGCCTGTGTAGTGAATCTGCAGTATATCTGTGAGCCTGTGCAGTGTACTGCAGGTGCGTTATTGGATCACCGGCCAGCCCGTCTGCGCCGCACTGCAGTATGATAAATTCCGGCCTTGCCGCATCTATGAATTTTTCAACCCTGTCAAAGGCTGCCATGAAATCCTGATCAGTTGAGCCCGGCTCGAGTGGTATATTCAGTTTTGTGCCTTCTGCCTTGCCGGAGCCGGTTTCATATACAGAGCCAGTTCCAGGGTACAGGTATTCACCACTCTCATGTATATCCCCTATAAACAAAAGAGGGTCGCTTTCAAACTCGTAAAAGACTCCATCTCCATGGTGTGCATCGATGTCAATGTATGCAATCCTGCCTATCTGGTATTTTTTTCTGAGTACATAAATTGCAACGCCAATATCGTTAAAGACGCAAAAGCCGCCAGCTGTGTCCCTTCTTGCATGGTGAAGTCCACCTATTGGGTTGAACGCATGTTGAACCACTCTTCCCTGTTTGTCTTTGCCTGCCATGACCTGATCTACTGCCGCCAGCGTCGAGCCTACAACATAGCAAGAGGCTTCGAACACTCCCTTAAAGGCAGGAGTATCACCTCTATCGAGCATGACATTGCCATGGACAGAGGCCTTTTTCACAAATTCGACATACTCTTTTTCGTGAAACCCCAGTATGGTTTGCTCGTCTGCCAAAGCTGGCTCCTGTATCGCTACTTGGTCCGAGGTATCTAACTTTGCATCTTGAAAGCGCGACCAGAAGGCGTGAATCCTGTCCTGCCCAAGGGGATGTGATCCTCCAAACCCGTACCGGGCAAGCGCTTCGCCATAAAATACGGCTGTGCTGCACATTGGCAGAATTAGTATATACAGAATTAAAAATAAAAGTTAAGTGACAACGAATTGCAGGTTAAACTCAAAAATTAAATTCAACTATCGAGTTACCTTTTTTATTGCCCGGCCCTGCTCTAATCAGTTAGTTAGGCAGGCAAGCAATCAATTCAATGTTCACAGGCATAGTTGAAGGTGTGGCCAAGGTAGAATCAGTCTCCAAGCTTCTTACCAAGAAAGGAAAAGGTAAGGGAAAGGCAGCAGACACCAAGCTTGTAATTCATTTGGGAAAGCTTGGCAGAGGCCTCAAGGTGGGCGACAGCGTAAGCGTAAATGGCGCATGCCTGACAGTCACAAAGCTCTCCAGAGGAAAAGCAGAGTTTGAGATGGTCGGAGAAACGACAAAAAGGACAAACCTCGGTCTTGCCAGACAGGGAGATAAAGTGAATATAGAAAGAAGCCTCAGGCTTGGAGAAAGGCTTGAAGGGCATTTTGTTCTGGGGCATGTCGATGGAACAGGCATGATTGAGAAGATAACCAGGACAGCAACAGAGACTAAAATCTGGATCAGAATTGAAAACAAAGACCTTCTGAAGTCTATTGTCCCAAAAGGCTCCATAACGGTGGATGGAATAAGCCTGACAGTAGTAGATATCGAAGGGGACAGAATCTCAGTATCTATAATACCGCATACTCTAAAAGTGACTACCCTTGGCCTAAAGTCAGAGGGCGATAAAGTGAATATAGAGACAGACATTCTGGCCAAATACATACTGAGCCTACCAAAAAAGTAGTTACAACCATAATTTTAGTAATCTTTATAATAACTTTATCTTGCAGGTAAGCTGTGTCTTCTCTTGCAGAGGCAATAGCTGCCCTAGAGTCTGGCAGGTTTGTGATGGTACACGACAGCTCTAGCAGGGAGAATGAGATTGACATGGTAGTTGCTGCGGAGCGCATAACGCCCCAGCATATAGCGACCATGAGGACAGAGGCTGGTGGGCTGATATGCCTTGCAGTGGCAAATGAAATAGCGGCAAAGCTGGGGCTTCCATATATGCATGATATGATGAGGTCACTTGGCCGAGAAAACCCGGCGTTTTTGAAACTGGTTGAAGGCAGGGCAGCATACGGCGACATGCCATCTTTTTCGATTTCTCTTAACCACAGAGAGACCTTTACAGGCATAACTGACTGGGACAGGGCGCTGACAATTTCAAAGATGGCTGCAGTATGCAGAAATATTCACTCGGGCGGAGTACAGGACTTTGAGAGAAATTTCAGATCCCCGGGGCATGTCCCCATCCTGATAGCATCAAAGGGCCTGCTGAGTGAGAGGCTAGGCCACACAGAGCTGTGCATACACCTTGCCAAGCTTGCAAACATAGTACCGGCTGTGGCCATCTGCGAGATGATGGACTCTACAACATACCGGGCTCTTTCAATAGATAAGGCATTAGAATATTCGCGCAAGGCAGGCATCCCCATGGTCGAAGCAAGCCAGCTGAAGGCAAGCAGCAGGACGGCCTGAGGGAGAGGAGCGAGTATGAGCATCCTTCTGGCAATAGTGATCTCCGAGTTTAACAGAGAGATTACCTTTCAGATGCTTGACAGGGCAAAAGAGCAGGCTGGCAGGATAGGGGCCAAGCTTCTCTACATATGTTATGTCCCCGGCGTTTTTGACATGCCTCTGATGGTGGAAGAGATTTTAAAGAAAAGGGATGTTGACGCCGTAGTTACTCTAGGTGCCGTTATAAAGGGAGACACAAGGCATGACGATATTGTGGCAGAAAACTCTGCCAGGCTGCTTGCGGACCTTTCGCTCAAATATTCCAAGCCTGTTGCACTGGGAATAACAGGTCCGGGGATGACGATAGACCAGGCAAGGGAGCGGGTGGATCTTGTACCTGTGCGCGCGGTAAATGCTGCCGTCAAGATGGCCGAAAGGATGGCAAAGCTCAAACAGCACAGGGGCATGACTCGGATGGGTGCAGAAAAAGGGCTTGGAGGTGTTCTTGTACTAGATTGATACAGCTGACCATTATCAGGATAGAAGGGTACGGGCCTTGGACCCTTACTCTTGGCAGCGACAGGGAGGGGCAGCTGCAGATGCTCCAGTCAAGGGTATACCACGACTTGCAAAAGATCTTTTCAGATCTGGACTGCATAGTATTTTCAAACAGATTCGACGAGTATTTTGCAGTAACAAATGGTCTTTCAGTTGAAAGTCACAAGGCGGCATTGAACAAGCTGGCGGACCTGTACAACGACCTGAAGCTATCGATGACAATAGGCAGGGGCAGGACGGCGTATGAGGCAAACCTGGATGCATATAGCGCGAGGAAGAAAGGACATGATAGTGGCGCCTTGTTATTATCGTTCAATTCCAGAAAGGTTGCTGACGACAATGACGAGGACAGAGTCCAGATAATGCATATCGATGTTGACAGCTCTACAAAGCTAAGCTCAAGGCTCTCCCCATACGAAATTACGTCACTTGTGGCAAAGATTTACGCCGGGCTTTCAGAATCCTTCCTTGCCAGAGATTCGCTGACGTTTTTCCTTGGAGGTGATAACTTTATGGTAATTTCCAATGGAGTTACTAAAGATGATGCCCGCATGGTAATAGGCAAAATAGAGGCTGCACATGGAATCAAGCTAAACTGCGGAATTGGCACAGGCAGGACTGGCAGAAAAGCTGCGGCGGCAGCTACAGAAGCTCTTGACACAATAAGGCATTTGCGAAACAAAGGCAACATCCAGTCAATCTATGAAGTGCGATGTCTCTGACAGTTGTAGCCAATGCAAGCCTTCTGCTTGGAAGGAGCCTTTCCTTTGTCGACAAAGGATTTATCGAGATTGAAGGCGGAATCATAAAAAGTGCAGGACGTGGAGAGTACAAAGCCCGATCGGATTGCCGCATAATCGATGCAAAGAGCCTTTTGGTGCTTCCGGGGTTTATCAACGCCCACACACACATTGCAGACTCGATAGGAAAGGATATCGGAATCGATTCCGGCCTAGACGCGCGTGTTCATCCGGTCTTTGGAGCCAAAAAGAAAATTCTAAACAAAAGCAGGCCAGAGCACCTGAAAGCATTCATCAGAAGCTCCGCCATTTCCATGATGAGCAAGGGAATAGTGGCCTTTGCAGACTTTAGGGAAGGCGGATTGCAGGGGCTTGAGCTTTTGCAGGACGCAATTTCAGGATTGCCGGTCAAGTGCATAAAGCTTGGCAGAATAGATATCTACTTTAAACCCGGGACTGCAGACAGGCTGTCTACAGAGTCACTGCGCCAGGCAAGAAGCGTATTTGAAGCGGGAGACGGCCTTGGCATCAGCGGGGCAAATGAAAATACAGATGGTTCGCTTGAGCAGTATGCCAGTCTCCGCAGAAGATTGAGGTTGGGGTTGAGAGGCATACAGCCTAGAAACAGCAAGAAAAAGCTGATTGCCATTCATGCTGCAGAGTCTGCAGATACTATGAGCCGCTCAAAATTCAGCACAGGAAGAACCGAGGTTGAAAGAATTATGGATCACCTGAAACCTGACTTTATTGTACACATGACAAACGCCAGCGACCATGACATATCGCTTGTAGCAGAGAGCGGAACCGGCGTGGTGATCTGCCCCAGGGCCAACGGCGCACTCGGAGCAGGTCTGCCTAGAGTAGCCAAGATGCTGAAGAGCGGCTGTCTTCTGGCGATAGGGACAGACAATGTAATGCTAAATTCGCCTGATATTTTCAGGGAGCTTGACTATTTATGGAAAGCCTGCAGGGCAGTAGAAGGAGTGCTTGTCGATCCAAAGGAGCTACTGAAAATGGCAACAGTCAATGCCGCCGAGATATTGGGATTGAATTCAGGCTGCATAGAGGCCGGAAGGGCAGCTGACCTGATGTTTGTCGACAAAAACCATATCGACCTGTCTCCTGTTCACAACCCATATGCATCTCTGGTCCACAGAGCCAGCCAGAGCTCGATCAGGGCCCTTATGATAGACGGCAGGTTTGCAGGAGAAATTGATTAATTATTTGAGAATATCGCTTCCAACAAGCGTCTAATGCACCAAAAGCGTTGCATATGTTGTTGCATAGGTGCTGAGCTGCAGATTAGCCCTGAAAATACATATTTACTAAACTTTTACTTCAGCAATCATCAAGCAATACTAACAATTTTTCCGACTTTATTATTGAGGAGCGTTACTACAGAAATCCTCTGTCTTATACAAGGTATAATAAGACTTAATACCAACAGAATCAATAGATATCTGGAGAAGAATAAGATGGCCTTAAAGGAAGTCCCCCCATTAACTAAGGAACAATACAAATTCGTAGTTGACACTCTCCAGAAAGAGGAGAAGAATCCAAGTAAGGCACGTATTTCCAGAATCAAGGCTGCAAGAATCCGAGCAGCTAATATGAAAGTGGTTTACCACTAACCTTTATTGGGTAAACGACTTAGTCCAGATGATTTTGAACCACACTCATATACAACCCAATTTAATCTGGATGATTTTAAATGTCAAGATAAGGCATTTGAAAAATATCTGAAGAAGGAGGCTCAAGTAGATCATAACACGAACATTGGTCGGGTCTTCTTGATGGTGGAAAAGAAGACGAAAATAGTGGTTGGATTTGTTACACTTGCAATGGGTCATCTTCCAAAGAAAGAAGGTGTTGATGGTAAGCCTAGTACCAGATACGCAACAATTCCGGGCCTATTGCTAGGACAACTTGCTGCACATAAAGAGTATAAGGGAATGGGAACACTACTTCTGGATTTTGTGATAAACCATACATTAGAATTGTCTCAAAAAGTAGGATGTCGTATAATCTATGTCCATTCCGTAAAAGGAAAGGAATGGTGGTATGAAAAGAATGGCTTCACTCTGGTCAAGGATAGTGAACGCACGTTCTTCATGGATCTGTTCCTAGACGAACCTGAAAAGTATTAGGCATATCCTCTCACAGCAGGGGGCTCATCAGAATTCAATGACTAACTGTTTGTTGCATATAATATTACTCCTAGTCCGACCGCATCTTGTTGTGCAACAAAATCGAAAGATAATTAATTGATTAACTGACTTGCTAGTGAGATAGAGAGAGAAGAGTGAATGCAACAATGCAGGTAACAATCAATGCCGCAATGACAATAGACGGCAAGATTGCCACCAGAAAGGGCGATTCTGCAATTTCTTCCAAAGACGATCTGGCAAGGGTGCACAGGCTGCGCTCTGCAGCCGATGCGGTGGTTGTCGGAATTTCTACTGTGATTGCAGACAACCCAAAACTTACCGTAAGACTGGTCAAGGGAAAGAACCCGGCAAGGGTAATAGTCGATAGCAATGCAAGGATACCACTTAATTCCCAGATTCTGCTTTCAGCGTCAAAGGTCAGAACGATAATAGCGGTTACAAAGGGCGCGCCAAAAGAAAAAATTTTGAAGATAAAGGACATGGGTGCTGTTGTAGTTGTCGCTGGAGCCAAGGGAAGCGTAGATGTGAACAAGATGTTTTTGGCTCTTGAAGAAATGGGCATAAGAAAAGTCCTAGTAGAGGGAGGAGGCGAGCTGAACTGGTCGATCCTGCAGACAGGCATCATAGACGACCTGATAGTTACAATAGCGCCCATAATAGCAGGGGGAAGGTCAGCAACCACACTTGTGGAAGGCGAAGGATTTGCAAAAATATCAGATAGCATAAAGTTCAAGCTAATCAGGGTTTTGAGAAAAAGAAGCGGAGAGGTTGTCTTGCATTACAAGCCGGTCCGCTGATTGACTTGTTAATTTTTGCAGCCTGCTGCTCTGCCGTCTGCTTGGCTTGTTTTCATTTATTTTCTGCTAGAGATATCAGCCGAGATATGCTCTATCTTGTAGCGTAGCGCTTCCTTCACTTTCGTGTTGTCAACCATATTCAGTGGGCCTTTGCAGTTGGGACATTTGAAAAATAATTCTACAGCAGAGTCAAATTTGACCCTCGGGCAGTCCCTGTTGCCGCAATGGTAAAATTCGGCGGATTCTTCGTATTCGAGGCGCTTGTTGAGCCTGTCAAGTATCTTTTTCTTCTGGTTCTCAATGAAATTGTCTACTTGGTCCTGCTTTGCCCTCCATCGGTACACAAACCAGCCCTTTTTCTCGTCCTTGACCCTGATACCACTTATCAGAGCCTTGCCAAACATGTCATAAAGCACTTTGCGGACAATGTTTATTCTCAGACCAGTTGCGCTCGCAATCTCCTCGTCTGTAACATCTTCAGTATTCAAAAGAGCCCGGGCTACCTTGACGTATTCCTCGCCGCCGATCAAGCCTGCAATCTTTACAAAAGAGTCCTCGTATTCTACTGAGCGCATTGTGTGTATAACCTGAAATCTAGGTCATTTTTTGGATATATATTTACCGCATGAAAGCAGAGACGAAGTAACTATTAGCTACTTGCAGCTCCATATACATCCAAGGGTATAGACAAGGAGGCACCTTTGTCACCGTCACTATCGTATTGACGATAGTATGCACTAAAGCTTAAAGCTAGATTCCATTGTACCAATATAATTTCAGTGTTTTGTCAGTGGCTTGGTAAATAATCAGACAAGCAATATGACAAGATATCCTCCGCAAGGACTCAATGGCAGGCGTATAAATACCCATTCTGAAATGAACGCGCGTATGTTAACCCACATGCCGTGGTCAAAGCGAGCTGAATATCCTGTTCAGTAACGTGAAAATACTGCTCGGTCTGAAAAATAATTAATAAAGGTTTTGCAACGAATCTGCTGAAATCCACTCCACAAATTTTTAAAATATTCATTTTCATGTGGTAACAATGGTGAAGATAAAGTTCGGCACCATAAGTGTTCCTACGAGCCACTTTTTGTTGCTGTTGTCTACTGACAGCACTGGTTCTAGGAAATCTAAACAAACTGCAATAGCACAGAAATCAATTAGCACAGGAAGCAGGCCATAAAGGAGGATTAAGATGAGAGGACCTGCTAAAGTGTTTGTAGTCGTCATAGTCGCCATTGCAGCATCTGCAGCTGGAGTCTATGCATATGAAGACGCAGGTAAACCAACCGTCTCGTCGACAGCATCTTCAAGCCAAATCAATAGCCCGCCAAACCAAGTCTCCCAGATTACTTGGGTTGGTCCACACGATTTCAAATTGGCCCAAAATTCTACGACTCTGAACGTAGCTCCTGGCTCCAATGTATCTGGTTCGATACCCGTCCAAGTACTGAACAACGCATCAACAATATTCTATGTGGCCGATGAAGGACTTAATACAACAAAATCAGTTCTGCCGTCAGGAATTTCTGTATCATTGCATCCCTATGGAAAACAGTATCAACCTCAGCGTTCATCGCAGATTGGAGAAGCAAATTCAAGCAAACTTGCCACAATTCCCACTGTCGCAACTACGGTAGGTAACACCACAATACCATACACAATCTCAGTAGCAAGCAACGTACCACCTGGTACATATAGTGTAAAGATAGCTCTTGCGAGCCTAGTCAAGAATCCTATTGATTCTGCCAAGATTGGCATACACGAGAGCAGAGTTTTCGGAGTGAACCTGAATGTCACATAGATTTGATAAAAAGATGTTTTCCAGTGTTGGCATTGCTCTGATCTTGACAATACTTATCATCCCTTACACTGGTGTAAACCAAGCTGCTCTTGCCGCAAGTATTGACAACGGCTTTGCGAATGGCGTATACTATAGATATAGCGGCAGTGGAACCACTGACTTTAACTTTTACTTCTACAATAACGGCTTTTCGTCAAGCAATGGCAACCCTGAACAAATCGTATTGACTGCCACCACGAGTCAGGGAACAGGAGGAATAGCATACCAGATCTCAATCTTCATCTATAGTAGTACCAACGTGCAGTTAGACGATGAGGCTTGGGACCTATCCACTGGTACATGCTGTCTATTTCATACGGATACCGCAGTTTCAGGAATTCCAAATAGCTGGCATACAATAGAACTCAAAGACTTTCTGTCTGGAGGCCAATATTATATTGGCTATTATCTGGATGGAACACGGCACAACTCATGGGTTGCTCAATCTTCATTTGACTCACACATGGTGCCATCTATTGTACTGGAATCCGCAGATTATTCAACATCTGACTGGAATTCACACACGGCACAAGGATACCTTGAAACTGGAAGTACAGGGTTGAACACGTATTTCTATGGTGGCGCTTGGGGAGCATCTAACGCTGCGTGTAGCGTTTCAAGCTACCAGAGTAGTGGATACTATGTTGGACAAGGAATACAAGATCCAAATAATGTCGGCACGACAGGTCATATCTTGACAGGGTACGGCACTAATAACGAACTCGCGTTGGGCGATACATACACCTCACTTGCAATAAACGACCAAATAGAGAAGGATGCCAATAGTGGCTTTGGATATAATCCCTGCAACACCGCAATAAGCTAGACAAAAGCTGAAGTACCTCCATTTTTTCTTTTTTTCGGAGTGCAATTCTTCGAGTTGACCGAAGGTCTCGTTTTCGTTACCAAATTATGTTAGACCTAGTTCATAATGCCTGCACATCCATATCCTATACTGCATGCGCAAGGTCAATCCCAATCCAGATAATTCTTTATTGACATTGTTTCATGCAGGGAGCTGCAGGCAACAGCTATACTGCTGGCTTGCTGCTCTTTTGTCTTCCTCAGATTCCTTTGGCTCCAAATCTTTCTCGATTAGTATACCACGGTCTAGCTTTAAGCTTTAGTGCATACTATCGTCAATACGATAGTGACGGTGACAAATGTGCCTCCTTGTCTATACTCCCGCATATACATATATACACACATGCAGCCCTAGTTGATGCTGTCGCATTCGTACGACTGCAGGGCAGTGCGCACTTTGGAAATAACCTCATTGATAGACAGTGGCTCCTTCTTTATCACATCGTTTCTCTCAAGAGACCCAAGAAGCTTTAGGGCATTGTAGCACACATCCGGGCTCAGCAGGAACATGAACTTGATCTCTTCGTCCAAGCACTTTATCCTCCGGTAAAGGTCAAACCCAGTTATTCCGCCGCTCATGACAAGATCTGTAATAACCATTCTGTACCTGACATGATCGGCAAATACCAGAGCTTCAGACGGGCTGGCTGTGTGGTCGATGCTGTATCCACAAGCTCTGAGATACAACTTCATAAGGTCGGCTGTATTTTTCTGCTGGTCAACTAGCAGAATTGATTGTTGCAACCTCTTCCGTTCCTCAATGTGATTTCGCAATTTTTTATATTAAAGGTGATAGTCAATTCTTATAGAGTTGCAATAATATGGAGTGAGTATGGCAGCTAGGCGATGAGAGAAGGAAAAAGATGCGGGTCCAGACAGATAGATAGGCATTCATTCGTACATGTTTTTGCTTGCTAGTTCATTTTTATAATAAAGGAAAAAATGATCCTAGCCAGATGGCAGGCGAAATCCGAAGAAAGACTACCTATTCTGCCTGCCGGCAGAGACAGGAACAATCAATTAGTACGGATGATGGCATTACTACAGGGCCTACATAGTAAATCGCAATTTTTTTAGAAACGAACAGATCATTGTGCCGGCTTTACCTCCGGGCGAATTCGATAAGCCGACAAGAGCGTAACAAGGGCCATTGCAAGGAGCAGCACTCCAGTCGACAAATGGGTGGCAACGATCAGAGCATTGAGTTTCGTGAATACTATTAGAGCGCCAAGCCCTATCTGGATTGAAATAACAGCTGCCGCAATAATCGCAGTCTTGCTTACATTTTTTACGTTTTTGATAGCATATGCTGCTGTCGTACCAACTGTTGCTGCAGCAATTACAGCCACGAGTCTGTGGATCTGTTCAAACAGATACTTCTCGGCAGGAATGCCAAAGCCATTGGGGCAGAGTGGCCAGTCAGGGCATGAGAGGCCCTGGTGCGAAGTGGTAACATAGACTCCAAGCAGCATCAGGCTGTAAATCAGGGCAACAGAGGCAAAAGAAAGGGCCAGCATCACTTTCCTTTTTGCGCGGTCGATTGTGGCGGCCACGCAGAGGGTTCTTGGCCTGCAGATTATTAATCTTGGCCTGCAGGCAGGGATAATCTATGCAAGATTTGCGTTTAAAACCTAGTCTAGTAGTGAACCCTAGAGTTTTCGTAAAACTCCCTATCGTCTTCTAAGAGTATGACCTTTCTGTGGCAGTCTGTGCAAAGAAGATACTTTGAGTTCTGTGGTAGTTCCTTTTTGCACCGGTTGCAGAATTTTTTCATGGCTTTTGACTGCTATCCCTAGCTAGGAATTGCATACTAGAAAAGAGTTTTTGTTTCATTTCTGGGGCAGCCTCACTTCCCTTCGCTTTGCTGCCAATTCTTTCCCTTCTCTCCTCTCCTCTCCTCCTTTCCTTTTTCTCGGCTGCAACAGGTAGAAACATAATTAAACTTGGTATTCATAGGGAAAGCAGCTAGCCTTGGCTTTACAAAACGAAATGTTTAGCGCGCTATCTTATGCCACTAGCAAAGGTTTCCGCATCCACCCTGATGCATTTGCCCTGCTCAGTGGGCTTGATAAAGATGTCTTGAACGTAGTCAAAGAGATTATACTGCTAAAGGGCAGACACGAAAACGCCCCTGATGGCTCACTGATACTGGTCGACGACATCAAGAATTTCATCCAGCCAAGGCATGATGAGGTGGCCGTCGAGCAAAAATCAAGGATCCTTCTGGATCCTACCCCGAAAATAAACACAGCAGAGGGAGCCGAAGGTTATGCGGAGCTTTTTCGCAGCCGGTTCGAAAAATCCATGAGAATATTTTCCCAGCGCCCCGATAGCAAAAGAATTACCAAGATCTCGTCGGTGAAGCAGAGAAGCAGCTCTGCTCTGGAGTCGAAGCCTCAGAGCCGCAAAAAGGGGCAGCCTGCCGATCAGGAAGGCAGCCGCGAGGATAAATACGACAATGAAAATGCAGGCGCTGCAACGTTTGTGGTGGCGGGCCTGCTTATGTCAAAAAGGTCAAAGAAGGCCGCCGTCGAGCTTGTAATAGACGATTATAGCGGCACACTGAGCGCGCTTGCAGTATCAGAAGAAGTAAAGAACTATGCTTCGACCCTTGCACTTGACCAGGCCATAATGATGGAACTGGAAAGCACAAGCGCAGGTCTGCTTGTTCGTAAAGTTGTATCTCCTGACATACCTGATCACATATCAAACAGATCAAAGTCTGAAACCTATGCTGTCCTGATCTCTGACCTTCATGTCGGAAGCAGGCACTTTATGGAGGCAGAATTTAAAAGCTTTCTGGGCTGGCTTTCTTCCGAGGACGAGATAGCGCAAAGAGTCAGGTTCCTCTGCATCGGTGGGGATCTGGTTGACGGCACTGGAATCTTTCCTGAGCAGGACAAGGAGCTTGTGGAAATAGATGTATCAAGGCAGATGGCCCGCGTAACGCAGCTTCTTGCAACAGTTCCAAAGCATATCAAGATATTTGCTATACCGGGGAATCACGACCCGGGCAGAAGAGCCCTGCCCCAACCTGCGTTTCCGGTTCAGGGCTCCGGTGGTCTGTATTCGCTTGATAACTGCACGGTACTTGGAAACCCGGCATTTGTTGAATTGAACGGCGTGAAAATATTGATGTACCATGGTCAGAGCTTGGACGACATTATTGCAGCTGTTCCTGGGTTGAGCTACTCAAATCCTGCAGAAGCAATGAAGGTACTGCTCAGGGCAAGGCACCTCTCTCCCATTTACGGCGGGCGCACTCCTATTGCGCCCGAGCAGGAGGACATGATGGTAATTACTGAAGTTCCGGATATTTTGCATTCCGGTCATGTGCATGTGGTCGACGTGGCAAGCTATAAAGGAACGCTGATCGTAAACTCGGGAGCTTGGCAGAGCCAGACAAAGTTCCAGCAAACCATGGGCATTACGCCAACTCCCGGGATAGCAATTCTGGTCAACCTTTCGACTCTTGAGCCTATTGGCAGGGATTTCAAACTAACACAATAAAGTTCGCTAGTCGAGCAATCAATCAGCAGTCAGTCAGAAAGATGCAGTAAAGGATAGCAAAGCAGGTCAGTCAGCTAGGACATCTAAAGCAAGGCATTTGCAAATGACGGGTCGTCGCCCAGTGCCTCTTTTATCTTATCTACGGGGACTGCGACCCGCATCCTCTGCGAGCGCCCATATCTGCCCTGACTTACGACTTCTGTAGTGACAAGTCCGAGCAGGTCAAGGTCGTTTACAATCTGCGTAACCCGGCGCTGCGTGAGCGGGTCGGTCTCGGCGCTTTTGCAGAGCGAAGCGTAGATCTGGTAGACTTCACCCGTATTGCCAGTTTTGGCATTTGCTATAGCAAGAACTACGAATTTGGTATGAGTTGTCGAGTTCTTCAGGGCCATATATGGAAGATCTTTGTCTATTTTTTCCTGCGCAGATTTGACATGCTTTTCCTCAACCTGAGCGGCACCTTCCATTTCTGCATTCTCTGCGGCAACTCTGAGGAGATTGATAGCTTTTCGTGCATCGCCGTGGTCCCTGCCAGCCATCGCTGCACAGAGGTTGATTGCAGCATCGGACACTGCCCTGTCATAGAAGGCTATTTTGACCCTGTCTGCCAGAATTTTCTGCAGCTGATCAACTGTATAGGGGTTGAAAACAAGCTCTTCTTCGCTCAGGCTGCTTGTAACGCGAGGGTCAAGTTTTTCCTTGAACGTAAGGCTGTTGGATATGCCAATGAGTCCAACAAATCCTCCTTCAGACATTTTTTCATTGGCCCGTGTAAAGCTATACAGGATGCCGTCATCTTTGCCTGCAATAGAATCGATTTCATCAATGACGAGGATAACATGCAATTTTTTTCTCTGTATAAATTCGAGTATCCTGATTGTGGCTTCACCCATGGACAGGCCGGTAAAGTGTACCTTTCTGCCTTCGTCATTGAGCCCCGTCTTTTGCGCAATTTCAAAGAGCACCCTGTACGGAGTCTTGGCAGTCTTGGCATTTACCATGACAATAGTGATCTCCGAGCCCAAGGACTTGGCTTTTTTTATCAGCTTTTCTGTGACGTTCTTCACTACTGCAGTTTTGCCAGAGCCGGGCTTTCCAAAGAGCAGCAAATTTGAAGGCCGCCGGCCCTTCAAGATAGGCGATACGGCCTGGGCTACCGCGCTTGTTTCCTCATCTCTGAATTGAAGTTTTTCTGGAACATAATCTATTGTCAGGGCCTGACGGTCCTTGATTAGCGGCCTTGTATTGATGGCATTTTCAAATATGCTGTCGACCGGGTCGTTATTCAAAAGCTATAGTATAGTATACCAGACTGCCTATGCCATATTCCTTTCGTTACTCGTTATTTGTTGTATGGTATTATCAATGACCCGAATTGTCTCGTCTCATAACCCTGTACAAGGCAATAGCTATACTATTGCTTGCAAACCGAGTATGCATGTATAAAAATAAAATAATGTTTTAGTAGAGAATTTTTCCACATTGGAATTGCTTGCTTATGAGATGATCTTTAATGATTTGTAAACAGGATATCAGTCAGATGCCTAATAGAAGGCACACCCCTTTGTTTCATTTCCAGGCTGCCTGCTGATATCATTATCATCTCCTGTTAACAATGATGTTAACAGGCAATTTTTAAACCACTGAATCATATTTTATTGATATGAGGAAAAATTTAATGAACAAGATTTAGCGGTATATGAGTATAGAGCTGGACAGGAAGGAGTGGGGTGCCGGTCAAGCCAGTTTTTATCAAAGTTAACAACTGTATACAATCTGTAGTATCCAATGTGGAAAAGGTCCTGGAATAGACCCCTTTGTTTCCACTGGAGCGTTAAGTTGACTATTAACACTGTTAATGTCCCTGGACCACCCCTTTGTTTCCACTGGAACCCAAAATATGTCCTTTTACTGTATATTGAAGGCGAACAGTGCGAGTAGTGTTAACTTGTCAACTGCAATCTCATGATGCTAAACAAAAGCTAAGCTTTTTGTTATCAATCTTCCTAGTAGCTCTGTTAACTTGTACCATGTTATCTTTGGACTATCGCCGAATTAACTGTCTGCAACAGGCGGAATTAAATGACAATAGGCAAAAGGAAAGTCAAAATAGAACTTGAGGATGCGGAAGGCGGCAAGTATAACCTGTCCCTAGAGGGAAATATCTCAAAGGACAAGATTGTCAAGATATTTGAGTTTATGGACCTTTTGAATATTGAGGGAAATACCACCCCTCATACTACAGAAACGGGCGAATTTCCCGTGTCTGTGGGCTCTAGGATCTGGAGACTGGTTGAGACAAAACTCCCATACAGCAATTTTACCTCTTCAGACCTTTTAGAGCTTTATGAGGACGAATACAACGAGCCTATCAAGCTGAGTATAATCTCAACGTATCTTTCACGGTATTCTGCGCGCGGAAGGCTTGAGAGAAGCCGCCATGGCAAAGAGTGGGTATACAGATACAGAGCTGGCTCTCGAGCAGCACCGGAGACTAGTGCAAGCCACTTGCGGCAGATGCCGATGCAGATGCAACCTGACGCTCAGCTGTCACCTGGGGAATGGCCTTCTTCCTTAACTGCGACTGACCTGCCTCAGTGATATTGTATCTGAATGGCTTTACCGTTGGGTCGCGGGCCACAAGTCCGGCCGCATAAAGTTTTTTCATAAGCCTCGATGTGTGTTCCCTTGTCCTCCCAACAGCATGCTGTATCTCCCGGGATGTCCGCGGACTTTCCGCGAGCATTTTGAGTATATAATCAGTCGTGCCATTTCCTCTGGCAATCTCTTCCCTACGGTCTGCAGTTTTGCCAGGAAGGTGCTGCGTGACTGCCGCTACCTCACTCACACTCTGGCGTGACAGGTCGCGTGATTCTTGAGCCAGAGACTGGTCGTGACCTTGGACTTGAACTTGGCTTCCAGAAAGGGACGAAGAAACGTAAGTCTGCTCCGCTCCATCTCGGGTGCCTGTGACAGAGCCGTGTGCAGCCCTCATTTCCATAATATCCAACCTCACTCTCATATCTGCCATGGCCCTCTCGTATTCGTGCAGCCTTCGACTGTATTCAGAGACGATAGCCTCAACAACTGATTCATCTATCCTGTAACTGGCCTTCCCAATCTGGCTAGATCTGAACCTAGAATAAACAATCATGCCGACGGCCCCTGCGATAAATGATATCACCATGTACGCCAACATCACAGGGTCAAGAGCGTAAAAAGCACCGAGATCGGCTGCCATATCACGACTTTGGCTGCAATGCAGTGATTTAATAGTTTAGAGCAATGATATTTCACACTTTGCATATTTTTTTGACAAGGCTGTCCATCACAGATATCACGCTTTCTACCTGATCTCCATCGGAAATGTCACTATTGTCGGAGCTGAATATCACGCCAAGCTGGTCTGCGAGCCTCTCGATCGTGACAAATGTCTGCTCGTCTACAGCGCCCAGTAGCCTGACTAGGATGGCGCTGTAAACAAGTTGGACGACCTTTTCCCTACACTGCCTGACCTGCCGGTAATAGGCGCCGGCGGTGATTTCTCTATCTGTCCGCCTTGATTTTTTCTGGGAATCTGTTGCAGACTGACTTTTCAACCTTTTGTAGATAATAGAAGCCTGCCTTGGAGTAAATATAGAATTTTCAACAAGATGCCTGTAAAGGTTATTAGATTTATCATTCTGGCCTGTCATGGCTGCTATACGGAAATGTATAGCAGCTATTAAACTTAAAAACTTACAGGGACCAAACTTTAAAGTAAGTCCCCCATTATGATGGATCGGCGTGGAACAAAAACCGGTAGAGGCTTATATCCGCGGTGAGATAAAAAAGCATCGAACTCTCTGTTTTCCACTCATAGATTCTGGGTCAGAGTCAGATCCAGACTCAAACTCCAAAGCCTCCCTTGTGGCAAAAAAGCTTGAATCACTGGGAGCCTCGGCAATTCTGGTAGGCGGCTCGTCAGTTACAGACCAGATAGAGCTTGCCCAGCTTGTCTCAAACATCAAGTCACAGGTCAGAATCCCTGTGATATTGTTCCCCGGAAACATCACAGGTGTATCGCCAAAAGCCGATGCCATACTGTTCAGCTCACTTCTCAATTCAGAGAATCCCTATTTTATAACCGAAGCTCAGGCCCTTGGCGCGCTTGCGGTGAAAAAATACCGCATAGAGCCACTGCCTACCGCCTATGTAATAGTGGGAGAAGGAACGGCGGCCTGGTTTGTAGGAAGGGCCAGAGGAATACCTCTCAACAAGCCCGGCATTGCCGTCATGTATTCTCTTGCGGCCCAGTATATGGGCATGAGATTTCTGTACCTTGAAGCCGGCTCGGGTGCTTCCCGGAGCGTGCCTCCGGAGATGGTCCAAGCTGTAAGGAAGCATTACGAAGGGATCCTTATAGTGGGGGGAGGCATTCGCAACGCAGATTCTGCTCAGGAAATCGCCAAGGCAGGCGCGGACATAATCGTAATCGGGACAATGATTGAAAATGACGGCCAGTGGGAGGATAAATTCTCCTCTATAATCCAGTCGATAAGGTCAGCATGATCAACCTTGGCCCAAGACTCTGATGCCATGCTGCATGAGGCAGAGATACGCCTAAAACAGGTCAGCATGCCAGCATATTACGAGAACTACCAAAAGACCATTTTAAAAAACGTGCAGAGCTCTCTGCAAATTGCGTCACAGGCGCGCAAGGCCGGAATAGACGTTGCAGACATTGTAGAGCCAAAGATCGCATATGACCTAGCAGACAGAGTAGCCAAGATGCATGACCTCGATATCGCAGACCGCCTCCGGCTGCTGCTATCGCAAACTACCAAGGAAAAAGCCGCGCTCAAAATAGCCGAAGAGATAGCTGCCGGCGAATATGGCACAGGAGATGTACAGACCAGACTTGATAGCGCTGTACGGGTTAGTCTGGCTGTGGTAACAGAGGGCGTGACCGTAGCTCCTCTGCAGGGTATATCAGATGTCCAGCTCAAAAGAAATGCTGACGGCAGCCAGTACCTCTCGATCTCATTTGCCGGTCCTATCAGATCGGCAGGCGGAACAGAGGCTGCCCTTACAATGCTGATAGCAGACCACGCAAGAAAAGTTGCCGGCCTTGCCAAGTATGTCGCAAATTCGTTCGATGACGAAACGGCCAGATTTGTTGAAGAGCTCAGGATCTACGAGCGTGAGGTTGGAAGCTTCCAATTCAAGGTGCTGGATGAGGACGTTGTAAAATGCATATCAAGCCTGCCAGTTGAGCTTGACGGAGTAGACACAGACCCCGTCGAAGTAGTCGGGCACAAGGGGATGAAGAGGATCTCCACCGACAGGGTCAGAGGAGGAGCTCTGAGGGTCATGAACGACGGGCTGATAGGAAGGAGCAGAAAGCTACTCAAGCTTGTCGAGACACTCAAGCTCGAAGGCTGGGATTGGCTCAGGGATCTCAAAGGTGCAGTCCAGGCAGCCAGCACAGACGATGACGACGCGGTACATCACAGGATGTCTGAAGTGATTACCGGCAGGCCAGTTCTTTCGATGGCAAAAAAACTTGGCGGGTTCAGGCTAAGGTACGGGCGATGCTGCAATACCGGTTTTGCCACTGTGGGCATACACCCGGCGGTTCCAGCACTGCTAAACTATGCCATAGTTGCCGGAACTCAGTTCAAGATGGACACACCCGGCAAGGCCTCAACCCTGGCATTTGTCGATACAATCGAGCCGCCACTCGTCAGGCTCAAGGATGGAAGAGTGACAAAGGTGCCTACAGTCGAGGCTGCAGAGAAAATACGTCCAGAGGTAGAGAAAATACTCTATCTTGGTGATATTTTGATAAGTTATGGAGATTTCCTTGAAAACAACGCAACGCTTCTTCCTGCTAGCTATGTAGAGGAAATCTGGTGCAGACAGCTTCGGTCTATACTGGCCAGTTCTGCAGACATCGATAATACCCTCCCAAGGGCGAGGCTGGTGCATTTGTGTGAGCATCCGCTGCAGCCGCCATCGGTTAAAGAGGCCTTTGAAATTAGCCTCAAGCTCGGCATGCCGTTGCACCCGCGGTATTCATTCTACTGGGATGCCATTACAGTTGAAGAGCTAGTATATTTGAAGCAAAGGCTCGGCGATACGCAGACAGGCCTTACTGCAGCTGCAGATTCGAAACTGAAGGATATACTGGAAAGGCTCGGCGTGGCGCATTCGATAGTTGATGATAATGTCGCCGGTGCTGCCGTCTCCACAGAAGCGTCATCCGAAAACGAAGGCGAGAAAAATGATAGTGACAGTGGCGCCAGCGTCAAAACCAAAACCAAAACCAAAACCAAAATTGTAATTGATGACCCTGACCAGCAATTTTCCCTGGCAATGCTGCTACTACCACTACTATCAGGTCCTGTCGCAATTGATGCAAAAGATTCCATTGAATTTATTTCAAAGTCGTCAGGCATACAGGTAAAGCCAAAATTTGCCTCCTCCATAGCCATAAGGGTAGGCAGGCCAGAAAAGGCCGCAGAGCGCAAGATGAAGCCACCTGTCCATGTCCTGTTTCCCGTTGGGACAAAAGGAGGCGCCAGCCGTGACATACTGAAAGCATGCAAACAAGAGCCCTTTTACGCCGAGATAGCAAACAGGTTCTGCGATACATGCGGCGTTGCATCCATCGGGACGCACTGCAGAAGGTGCGGCGCTTATGCTCCGCTCCGGAGCCTGTGTATAGCATGCAGACAGCAGGTTGACAGCGACAACAGGTGCCCGCGGTGTGGAAGAGAAGGAAAGACGTTCTCTCCTGTGATGTATCCACTCAAGGCTGAACTTGACGCCGCCCAGCGCAGGGTTGGATTCGCGGCCAGGGATCCTTTCAAAGGGGTCAGGTCTCTTATGAGCAAAGATAGGGCATCTGAGCCTCTGGAGAAGGGCCTGTTGCGCCAGAAATATGATCTGCATGCCTTCAAAGATGGAACTATAAGATTTGACGCGACAAACGAGCCACTCACCCATTTCAAGCCAAGCTGGATAATGACAAGCGTCAAAAAGCTCAGAGAGCTTGGGTATACAAAGGACTATCTTGGCAACGAGCTAGAGTCACCGGATCAGCTGGTCGAATTATTGCTTCAGGATGTGGTCATCCCGATGGACTCTGCAAGCCATCTTCTCAGGGTAGCCAAGTTTGTTGACGAGGAGCTGGTCAAGCTATACAGGCTTGAGCCCTTTTACAATGCGACAACCATAGAAGATCTGATAGGGCACACTATGGTTGGCCTTGCGCCCCATACCTCTGTAGGAATAGTCGGCAGGATAATTGGCTTTACAAATTCGCAAGTCTGCTTGGCTTCACCTATCTGGCATTCGGCCAAGCGCCGGGACTGTGATGGTGATGCAGATTCGCTCATGCTTCTGATGGACACATTTCTCAACTTTTCTTTTGACTTTTTGCCAGACAAGATAGGAGGGCTCATGGATGCGCCGCTGCTCGTACAGCCAGTGGTTCTGCCGCATGAGGTACAGAGACAGGCTCACAATGTCGATGTTGCACCATCGTACCCACTTGAGTTCTACGAGGCCACTTGGAAGCAGAGCAAGGCAGGCGATATTTCATCTGCAAATATGATCGATATAGTCAAAAACAGGATCGGAACCGACCGCCAGTTCTTTGATTATGGATTCACACACTTTACTGGCATTCTTACCACAAGCGTCCAGCACAGCGCATATTCGACCCTGAGCAAGATGGAAGAAAAACTAAAGATGCAAATAGATACAGCCAGATTGATAAAAGCAGTCGACCCGGACGAAGTTGCGGCAATGGTGCTTACCACCCACATCCTGCCGGATATTATGGGAAACATGCGATCGTACTCTTCACAGGGTTTCAGGTGCACAAGCTGCGGCGAGAAATACCGGAGGATGCCGCTGATGGGCCACTGTACAAAATGCGGCAAAGACCTTATTCCAACTGTTACAAGAGGCTCAGTTGAAAAATACCTCGGAATTGCATTGAATATATGCGGCCAGTTCAGGGTCAATGACTATTTGAAGAGCCGGGTCAATTCTCTGGCAGGTGAACTGAAGCTAATCTTTCAAGAAACAGGACAGACTGGAAATGGTGAAGGAAAAGAGAAAGGAAGTAAAAGTAAGAGTAAAGAGCAGACAAGCCTGATGGAATTTATGGGGTAGAGTGAGTAGTTGGCTAATGGCCGGGATTGATTAGTTGATTAATTAATTGAGAATATTGCTTCCAACAAGCGTCTAATGCATTGCAAGCTTTTTACTTTATGTCAAGGTAGCAGTCAGGTTCGAAAAAGGATTTTCGGAGATAGACAAAACAAGCTGCCTTAATGGAAAGACTAGAATATATGCGCTAGGAGACTGAGTGTACTTTAATGGACACTCATTACACCTGTTCAGATATACAGTGTATACCGTATACATATTTGTATATACACCAATGTATAAATACTCCACTATTCATAAGATAAATGCAGAATTGAGTATTCTAAAACGCTCAAAGGCAAAGAACAGAATCACTCCAAGAAAAAGCCGTTCATTGCCGTCTTCACGTAGACAGATCATGCCTCGCCTTGACACCTTGGAAATGATAGAAGATACCATTAGAAAAGAGCAATACTTTGAATCAAAGACCAAGCTCTGGAAGGCACTTCCAAGAGGAGTCCAGTACGGAACACTTGGCATAGCACTTGACTATCTGGAAAGGTCAAACAAGATAGCACAGAACAAGGATGGCTCAATAGTCTGGATATTTATAGAAGGCGAAAGGGCAAGAAAGTCTCTGGAAGAATCGACAGAGCTATAGCTACGTTGTGCTGTAGCCAAACAACGTATCATATTCTTTGTGTGTAAGCAAGTCTGGCAGCTGGTAAACCTTGTCCTCTTTTCTACCTCGGATAGTGTAGATTAGCCTGTGGTTGCCGCCGATCTCGCGTCTGTACAGGTTGGTTACCTCATGAGTTTTGACATATCTGTCAGGCCACGGCTTTCTCTTGATATAGTCTCCAAGGTTCTTATCCTGTTTCATTTCGTCTATTATTCGATCGACTCGGAGTTTTATTGGGTCGTTATCTGACAGAATTTTAAGAACATCTAGGACATCTGGTGACGCAAAAACGCGGAACTTTCTCTTACCCAATAGCTTGTGGAGTCAGTAAATGCATCTACTTATGCTTTTGTCTACTAATGCGTAAAGGACGGGTAACAGCAAATCGATATGACATGCTGAAACATGATCTTCAGTCATGGTCAGAAGCACAAGCTTATGGCAGATGGCTATATACCAATGAAACTATGACGATACTGAAGCTGATTAAAAGTAACCTGCATCTTTGACACGCAACTTTTGACATGCGAGAACTCGGCAATGTAGATGCGAACCCGTCAATTTACCGATTACACCACCAGATTTGAATTCTTTCATTAGATGTTGCATATAATATTACTCCCAGTCCGACCGCATCTTGCTGTGCAACAAAATCGAAAGATAATTAATTGAAAGCATATCTGCAGGCAGATGCTGCTGAGCAGGAGTAGCAGCAACAGTCTTTTCCCGTTTATTTTATTATATTATATTATATTATTGCAAAGCTATCCAATTCAAATCAAATCTAAAAAGGAACTTGCTAGTAAAATAAAAGGGAGGGAGGAAAGGAAAGTGAACAAAGGTGCCACCATGATTGAAATCAACAAGCTCTACGCAATGGACTGCATAGAATTGATGAAGCAAATGGATGAAAGTTCTGTTGACCTTACAGTTACATCACCGCCCTATGATGATTTAAGAAGATACAAAGGTTACACGTTTGACTTCCAGAATATAGCCAAGGGTCTTTATCGAGTTACCAAAGACGGCGGTATCGTTGTATGGGTAGTTGGCGACAGGATAAACGGTGGCTTTAGCCTGACCAGTTTCAAGCAGGGGTTATTTTTCAAAGAAAAAGTTGGGTTCAAAATACATGACGTTATGATTTACAGAAAAAAGAACACGCCCTTTATGCGAACAAATGCCTATACCAACTGCTATGAGTTTATGTTTGTGCTGGCAAAAGGCAAGCCCAAGACATTTCATCCTCTAAAGGAAAAGACAAAGCGCTCAGGCTTTGAGATGCTGCCATTCAACAAAAAAGCTGATGGCGTAAACAAAAAAGTGCTGGGTGAGCTCAAAAAAGAAAAGACCAGAACTAACATATGGGAATATGCTGTAGGTCTGGGTGGCACTACTAGCGACAGAATAGCCTTCCAGCATCCAGCTGTGTTTCCAGAGAGATTAGCACAGGACCATATACTGTCATGGACAAACCCCGGTGACCTGGTCTTTGACCCGATGTGCGGCTCCGGGACTACGTGCAAGATGGCAAAGATACTTGGCAGGAACTATATAGGCTGTGATATTTCCAAAGAATATGTTGTAATAGCAAAACAAAGACTCAACTCTGTTGCGATAAGGGAAAAGCTTGCAGTTTGATGTTGCCACCATCGGTTGCTGGTCGCCAGCAGGCGATTGCCAGCACATTTAATTTTTTAGCAAGCTACTGAGTAAAATTTGCAGAAAATAGCAAACGCAAAAACGCTTTAAATAATCTCGCTCTCAATTACTATAATAGATGAAAAAGCTGATGATAATTGCTGTGGCGGCTGCAGGCGCAGTTGCCGCCGCTGTGATAGGATTCATGCTTTTCTCGTCCATCCCCACGCAGGACTATGCTCTAAGTGTAGATGCACTGGCCGACAAGCAGTCGCTGTTCACCAATGCAAGAGTCACTATAACAAATACAGGCAAGCTGCCGCTGACGAATGTTTTTGTTGACTATGGAAACAACAAACACGATCTTATCGGGCAGATAAATCCTGGAGACAAGATGATGCTCTCTCCTCCAGATGGCTCGCAGCTTGGAAATGTTACGGTCACTGCGGACCATGGCATCAGGGTAGTTCAGCCATATCGAGAGCCGATCAAACTGCCTGGCATGATGGGCTCTTGATGGGTACTGTCTAATCTATTAGTGATTTATGCATAGATGCATATTAGCTGGCACAAGTTCTGAACCTGTCAGTCCTGTCTTATTTTAATTCCGGTCTTTGACAAACGTATTGTATATCGACACCGCGTCCTGCTCGTCCTTTGCTCCAACTATGGTGGCAGAGCCGCTTGACAAAAAGCTCACCGACAGCCTGTTTGGATTGACAGCAGTAATTCCGAGGTTTCCTCTTGTCTTTACCTGATATCCAAGTGATTCCGCGTTTCTTATTACCGTGTTCAGGTTGATGGTTGCAGGCTCTGCAGGAGTCACGGTCCAGGTTCTCTTTCCTCTATCTCTTCCACAAAGCTCTTCAATGATAAGCTGGGCAACTGCAAGGCCTTTACCTTCCGCTTCTTTCCCTCCTGAGACTCCGCATGAGGGGCACTCCTGCTGCCTGGACATCTGGATCTTTTCAAAAGACAGCTCGTTGAGGTCTATATAGAGCAGTTTGTTCACAAGTGTAGGTTGCTGTCCTGTTATTATCTTGACTGCCTCTGATACCTGTATGCTTCCAACAAGGTACAGCACTGACGGGTGCACCCCTTCGGTGCTACATGTTGGCATGTCGTCTTCATTTAGAGCCGGAAATATGCAGCGAAGGCATGCAGATTTGCCGGGCAGTATGGTGCATACCGACCCAAGCATTCCAAGGGCCCCTGCATATACGAAAGGGATGCTGTATTTTATGCATGCATCGTTCAAAGCATAGCGGGCATCGACGCTGTCAAGGGCATCAATAACTATGTCAAAGCCTTTGACAATTTCGTCAGCAGTATACTTTGAAACGGAAACGGGGACCGGCTCGATTTCGACAGCAGGGTTTACCCTCCGCAGCCGCTCAGCAGCCGCCTCGACCTTTACCCTGCCGATATCTTCGTCGGTGTAGAGATGCTGCCTGTGCAAATTGGATATCTCTACAACATCCCTGTCTACTATTCTCAGCTTGCCAATGCCCATTGCAGTAAGCTGCGTCACGATAGGATTTCCAATGCCTCCGACCCCGACAACGCAGACCTTGGCACTGCGCAGCTTTTCCATCCCCTCAAAGCCTATCTCTTCAAGCATTATTTGTCTGGAATATCTCTGCAGGTCATCGCCTGTGAGTCTGGCCTTGTCCTCCACCGGCTTCTCTTCACCTGTTTCCTCTGCTGCCGACGGCGCTCCGCCTGCGACGGCCGGAAGTATGTATATCGAGTCGCCATCGTGAAGGGGGGTGCTCATTCCGCCGCCAAATCGCATATTCTTGCCATTTATGTAAATATTGATAAGGGAGCGTGGCTTGCCGTTCAGGTCCAGAACCTTGCGCCTGAAATCCTCGCCCATGTTGTCAGAAACTTTGGAAAATGCATCCTGCAGGCTGTCTGCTTCTATTGAAATCTTTTTTTCGCCATTTCCCTTGTTAAGAACCGATGGGACTACAAATTCTACTTTAGCCATTCTAATCTAATCGCCTCTCTATCCGCCCTACCCTATCATTGCCGAGACTGCTTCTATATCGGGTTTTACTGCCTGCAACTTGGGAAGCATGCCAACTATTGCCTCTGTAGCCTTCAGGCCGTTGCCTGTAACATAACACACAACTTTTTCGTCCTGCCCTATCTTGCCTTCCTCCACCAGCTTTCGCAGAACCGCTACTGACACGCCGCCAGCTGGCTCTGTGAATATCCCTTCGGTTTTTGCAAGCGTCAGTATGCCATTGATAATTTCATCGTCGGTTGCTTCCTCTGCAATGCCATTGTATTGCTTGAGCCTTCTCAGGACATACATGCCGTCTCCGGGGTCGCCTATTGCAAGGCTTTTTGCCACTGTTTCAGGCCGCTCTACAGGAACGACTTCGTCGCTATTTCTTTTGAAAGCATCAACCACCGGTGAACATCCATGCGGCTGTGCTGCCACTATTTTCATGTTCTTTACGTCATCTTCTTGTACCAGACCAAGCGAATAAAGTTCCTCAAAGCCCTTGCAGATTGCGTTGAGCATAGCTCCGCTTCCGACCGGAATTACCAGAGTATCGGGAACCTGCCAGCCCAGCTGCTCTGCAACTTCGTAGGCAAGCGTCTTTGAACCTTCCACATAATATGGCCTCATGTTGATATTGACTATTCCAAAGCCTTTAGAGTCGCCAATCACAGAGGCGATTCTGTTTGCATCGTCATAGGTTCCTTCAACTGCTACAAATTCTGCACCATATGACAATGCCTGCGCTATCTTGGCGTGCTCCATGTCAGATGGAGCAAAGATATAGCACGGCAGGCCAGCCTTTGCAGCATGTGCTGCAGTGGCAGAAGCCAGATTCCCGGTGGAGGCGCAGCCCACGGCCTTCAGGCCGACCTCTCTGGCTCTGGATACTGCTACGCCAGCAGGCCTATCCTTGAATGAAAAAGTAGGGTTGACAGAGTCGTTTTTGACATACATCTCCTTGAGCCCCAGCTTGCTGCCAAGCTTGTCTGCATGCTGCAGAGGGGTCAGGCCAGCATTCAAACTCACAATGTTGCTTTTACTGGCTATGGGTAAAAGCTCAAAATAGCGCCAGTAAGTTTTCTCCCTTGATTCAAAGGTCTCCCTCTTTATATCAGGAAACTCATAGGTAACGTCAAGTGGGCCGAAACATTCTTCACAAACGTACCTGAATTGCGGTCTATACTCTTTGCCGCACTCTCTGCACTTTAGCGATCTTATAACTCCCATTTAAGACATGTTCACCAGCAGGGTATATCATTAAAACTTCGCTAAGCACCATTTTAGTATTACTAAATTTTCTGGGTACAAATATTTTGTAATGCTTAACTTGTTTTCTGCCCCGATACTTGCAGCCATTGCTGTTATCATGAAAATATTTAAGGTTTTTTGGCCAAAATTTGCCGATCTTTTAACTTGGCTTGACTTACCACTATACTTTACTCTGGCCTCAGAACATTGTGAAAACATGACCTGTTGCCTGTATGGCATGCAGGCCTGTCAGAATCAACCATGTACAGCAGCGCATCAGAATCGCAGTCAACCAAGATTTCGCCAACTGGTTGTACATTTCCAGACTCTTCGCCTTTCATCCAGAGCTTGTTGCGTGATGTGCTCCAGAACCAGGCGTTGCCTGTCTTGACAGTATTGTCAAGTGCCTCTTTGTTTGCATATGCAAGCATAAGAATGTCCTTTGTTTTTCTGTCCTGGACAATTACAGGCAAAAGCCCATTTCTCTTGCTAAAGTCAATATCTGTTACAGACTTGATATTTTTCTGCTTTTCCAAGCTATCTACTCTTTGTACCAAGGGCAAATAAACCAATTGTCCCATTTTCCTTTGCCATATTCTGGGCCGTAAGGATTTAGTATGCGATGGCTGCTCTTTCTCTAGTGCCCATGTCAGCCGGATTTGATTTTGACTCATATTGGAAAGCTTGGATACTGGCTAGGCTGGCTGCCATCAGAGACAGCGTTCAAGCAAACAAATCGCTGGAATATGGTATGCAGTCGGCTAACCCTAATTCTAACACATTTGCTTCTGATTCTAGTTCTGGTCTGATGATAAGACCAAGACCACTTTTAGAGCAAAAGGAGGAGAGATCAGAGGAAGATAATGAGGAGGAAGAATTTGATTGATTACTTTTACCAGAATTGTCACTTGTCGATAGCGCTTTGGCTGAAGGTGCTTTATCGAATAACTATCAAATTCGCATTATCAATCTGTCTGTAACTGAACAACCCAGTGACTGTTTTAGTAATGCGATATTATGTAAATGCAAAGCAGCTGGAATGGTTGATGATTGCCGAGTAATCGGTTATTCGACAGACCAGCTGAAGGGACAGAGATATATTCCCCTGCGTAAAACATGCTGTCAGCGGGGTGGGGAAGCCAGATCCATCCTAACGGAGGCTAGGTGATCCCGGCGGGCTCATAACCCGCAGAGCGGTGGTTCAACAGAATTGCAAAAGTTCGGAAAGTCCACCCCCCGCTACTCTATTAGGGTTCGGAAAGTGGGCAAAACTGCCCCTCTTTCAGCCTCATCTTTCCTAGCTGCACAAACTTTAAAGCTGACGACATGATGAAAAATTTTGCTTACGAAGAGGAGACAAGCCTGTGACAATTTTGCAATATTATAGAGCCCTGCCCCCTAAAGAGTGAAAAATAGTGAAATAAACATAATCAACTCTACAAGATGGTCTGATTTACTGTGGGAATATGCAATATTATTTGCCAATGGTTGTTGCTTGCCTTGGCATTACCTCAAATTCGACTACCTTGTCATCGATTCTACAATTCACTTTGCCGCATACTCTTTCCAAAATAGTATGGTTGTAGTTTGCGAGGTATCTTGACCATTTTATTCCTCTTGTATGCTTTAATGTCAACCTATATACTTGCTCTTTGCTGTCTATGACATTGTAACTGAATGAGTACCAGCCAGAATATTTGCCAAACTTGTTATAATATGACTGGATTATAGATTCCAAGTCATATCGTCCACCAAGCAAAGCCAGTATTAGTCCAAAGTTTTTCATTGACAGTTCTTCAGCTACTTGCTGCAGCTTGTCAGCATCCATATCATCAACAATATGCTGAAAGCAGGGCTCAGGTACTGTAACTACACCGATTTCCTTTAATGGTAAATCAAAAGTCAATGATTTTCTTAGTAGCTGGGCCAACAATGTACTGGAATGCATATCTCGCTTTTCTGATTCTCTCCCAAGCAGTTCAGCAATGTCTTCAGGAATGGTATACGTTTTGCGAATAGTCTTGACTACCATATCGAAGCCAATCTGTATCATAAGGTTGTAATATTTACTTTTATGGTAATGAATTCTAGTCTCGCCTTATTAGGGCAAATAATCTTCATATTGGATTTTTCGATTCTGTTCAAGATGGTATGATAAAGTATGAGCTTGTATGCGACTATATGCAGTTATATGATACTATATGCAAAAGTACACCCAAACCTTAAGTGTTTTCTGTAAAATGGTTTCATGATGGCAAAAACTAGATGTGTGGCCATAAGTAAGGCGAAATTGATATCATTGCCTACTTTTATGGTAGGAACAGACCTACCAGCAATGACATCAATTGAATTAGCTGGAACAATGAGGTGATTAGAAATACTGAGAAACCAAACGAAAAATCAGAAATTGAGTGTAATTGTTTCTGCGATAGCAGCTAGCGTAATTGCAGTCAACCTTAGCGTAGCATCCTTAGCCTATGCATCCGACTATTCTTCTTATGAGGGAGTCCACAAGACTAACGATTCTAGAGGAGTTTTCGGAGAGATAACCAGATACACCATATATCAGCACAGTAGTATCAAACAACTATCGTACTTACATGGTCTATGTGAATCTGAATAACTTCCAGAGTCTTGGAGCTGGTGCTTATGCATACTTGAATGCTGCAAATACCGTATCTATAGCTCCAGCAGAGTACTATTACGATGCAGGAGGAGCTGTCTATGTGATCCAAGCAAGCGATTATGTTCCATTAAATACTGCCTATGTGGCAAAGGTATTCCAGACAACAAGTTCAACTAGCGACTGCTGGGAAGCATACACATACAACGGAGATTCGGATACTAGATGCTTTGCAAAGACTACATATCCGATAAACAATGATGGACAAACAGCGACAGCGCCATATAATGTTCCATATGTATCAGGAAAAGATGACATGCCCGGCTTGTTTGACTATTTGCAATCGGGAACAGGATACCCTGTATCATTTGGAGACTACTTTTCATCGAGCACTACAGATGTTTACAAATGCGAAGCTACGTTGCATGGATATGTACTATCCTACCTCGCAGGTTACTCTGGGAACGGCGACAATGATGACAAAGTTGGAACGGGGCAAGGGATTACACTACAAATGACTGCCCACAGACTGATACTTCAATGGAGATGTATGGGTCATAGCCATAAACAAAAATAAGCTAATAGTAATTCCGGTTATTGCTATTGCAGCTATCATAGGATCCATACTTGCTATCAGCAATATTGAAAACTCTGTAGCAAACAACGCAAATGCAACTCCAAGTGGCTGTCTTCCAACTACTCTGACTGTTCTCAAAAATCCCAATCTATCTGTAAATCTGCCTGCAGCATCTTCTTTACCGACAGGATACAGATTAGCAGCAGTAGACGACCTGTACCAGATAGTGAATGTCTACTATTCCAACCATGCAATATGCCACCCACAAGAATTGACTCAAGAGTTTACCAATGGGACGATTATACTTCAAATATCTAGCCAACCACAATCAATGAACGAATCAGAAATTGCATCAACGACAGCAAAGAATTTAGCTAACATACCTGACGTTACAATACACCCACAAATCCTCACAATTAATGGACACAAGGCAGTTGCTTGGGATCAATACACTGGCAGAAGTGAAGTAATACAAGCTGGAAAAGTAATTAGAGACAATCCAATGCCAATGCCTGCAGGTGTCATACTGTACGATGCATCGGGGCACAAGATGTACTCTATGAGTGCTATGAAGCCATTGAGTGAGCTTCTAACAATAATGAACAGCATTCCACCAAGCTAAATCCTTCTTTTTTTATTTTTTAGCTATCACCATCTAATAGCGAACCAAATTGGTAATTCATTTAAACAAGAAAAAGGTTATTTGGATTGCTATCCTTGCGGGCATTATTGTAGGAGCCGCTGCGGCTGGCTCGTACATATTCTTCTCTTCTAATAATTACGCTTCACTTACAGTTGCTCAACTGGACGCAAGATTGCTACCAGCAATGAAATATACGCAAATACCAGATACACTTCAATCTAATATCCCTGACTTTAATCGGGCATTTCAACAAGTTGACACAAAGTATCAACAATATGTACAAGACTGTCCTGCAAGAAGTGCAGTATATTGTGGAGACATGTCAGCCAAGACAGCTAGTACTGTCAATATAAGCAGGCAGGAGTTTGATTCGCTAATGAAAGCAATTCAATTTACAAAAATAACGCCAAGCGGAAATGCTGGCGGCAGTGGCAGTAATAATTTCAATGGTCAGCAGCAAGAAAAATGGCAGATCTTTGTCTACCAAAATTGTTCTTACCCAGTAACTATTGGAGTTGAAGATCTAGGTAACAAACAGATTTGCTATTATAGCCTCTCGATAAATAAATAGGCAAGTTCTCCATATTGTTTGTCCAGCTCTATATTCAACCTGTGCAAATTCCACTCAAGTCTGCAGACGGTCGCAAAAATTGAAGATTCATCTAATTTGAGCAGAAACTGGGAATGAGTAGGTTTCATGAAGAAGGGACAAACATTAGCTTTCTTAAAAGCACCTATAATGAAGTATGAGCTTGTATGCGACTATATGCAGTCATATGATGATATATGCAAAAGTACACCCAAATCTTATTAGAATTAAGGTCAATTGACGGCTAATGCCTAGAAAAATACCTCAAATATGGTCAAGGCAGAGTCAGAGTTTCAAATATTGGGCGCTGCCTTTAGCAGTTTTTTCGTTGCTAGGGGCATCAATATTTGAAGGTTCGCAGAGAGCATATGCAACAGTTTATGGCTATTCCAAAAGCCCACCTTATGACAGCGCAACAACACAAGTCTATAGCAGCACTGGAACAAACGCATGTAATCCACCTGAAAACAATGGGTTTTACGAAGCAGCAGAATGCGCATCGGCAACCAGCTCGAATGGCATGGGAAACATATATGCACTAGCTTACAATAAAGCATTGCCAGAAACTACTATAGAAACCTACGCACAGGCTAGTATGAATACCTAGGGAGGAAATTCTCCGGTGACACCTTTAGAGTCAAGCAAATACCTCAAGTTCAAGACATCAATAAACTACGAAGGAAATCTCTACATAGATGACCTCAGCTACACCGATGCATACTATGTTGTTGGAATTGAAGCCTTTGTCGATCCTTCTGGGACTGGTTCGTGGAGCCAGTATGACAGCCAAGACGTACGAGTTTTCCACGACCCAACAGCAGGAACAGTTTATCAGGTAGCTGACTCAGAACCTTACTACACAACAGTGGATGGCCCATCTTCAGGCAAATTCAGCATGCTAGCAACCAGCACAGTTTATGCAGTTTCAACAGCAGAAGGCTATGAGGCATATGGAGACTTTAACAGCCAGCCGCTGTATGATTTCGCACAAATATCGGGAATGGAAGTGTTGGTGTGCGATACTCAATCGGAGTGTGACTTTGCAACATGAACAAGAGAAATATCATAATTGCAATATCTGCAGTCGCAGTAGCTAGTGTACTATTGTCTGTAGTATCCATCACAGGTGCTTCCAGCCAGCCATACAAATTCATAAAGATAACTGACCAGAACACTCCAAAGAAACCTGATGTCACTCTCTCGCCTTTTCAACTAGTGAATGGCAAGGAAATCCCCATAGTTAGCGGTACAAAAATACCGATAGTAGCTGGCAATAACTCGACAACGATTAGACTCCATTTGGTATCTTTTGATGATAGAGACCTTTCATACAAATTCAAACTCTACAATGCAGATGACAAAAAGGCAGCAGGGCTGGCATTGAGCAGACTTACTTTGAACAACGAAAGCAATGGACTGCCAAAGGGATTGAATGCTGTACTGGACACCAGTGCAACAGTACTGAAGGCCCATGGTAGCTTGATAGTCACACTGGCAATAAGCGCGACACCAAGTCTACCACATGGCACATATGATGTAGATGTACTGGCCGTGACTAATAGCGGTACAGCAGGCGGTGTAGGTGGTCTCGAAGTAGATGATGGAAAGATTCAGACATTCCACATAAGTGTGTCTTGAGAACACACCACCTTTTCTTTTTTAGAAACATCATTTTGACATATGGTTTTTGATTGCAGAAATTTCCTTTGTTCGCTTCGACTTCCGACTCAGATACTAGCTTTCTCGAAAGCACTACCCCACTCTCACTACACCTAGCAATTACCCCTCCGTCACTCCCTCAATGCTATATTTTGAGAACTATCTATAGCGCACCGAATAACACATCAGCTATGAACCACCATTTGCATATTTTGGAAACCGAATAGTCATCCGCTTTTACTGGAAGTTTCACCTTCCAGAAGCTTCCCGAATCCTAGTAGAGTACGGAATCAAAGGTTCCCGCTCTATTTATAGAATGTACATAATTAGTCACAATTATGTGGGTAAAAAGTATACTTTGGGAACAAATATGCAAATATTTCATAAAATTCATGTGAGAAGTCCACTCCGCACTACTCTATTAGGGTTCGGAAAGCGGGCAAAACTGCCCCTCTTCAGACGCTGATTTCAAAAAACAATGAAAGGCTTGCGCTCGCTAGATGGAATAGGACAGGCTTGGGTATGTCTCATTGTCTAGAAGACTGTACTTAATGTTCCAATCAGCGATCAAAGACAGACTATGTGCCTGACTTCAAAATCATAGAGTTAGTTTTTACTAAGTTTCGCTTCCGAACCCGAGTAGGCTACGAGCTGCTTCGCGGCCCACATGTAGGTAAGATTTACAATATTCATTGCACATACCGTGCATTTATTGCATAGTTACGATAAAAACTAACTTGCAATATTTTAAAATCAGTCTGGGTCCTTACAGCATAGCTATCTGTAAAATTAGAGTTTGGATTGATGGTGAATTGCAATTGCTTCGCGTCCACTAACTGATTTGTGCATCGCTTGTTTGCTCAGCTCTGCATCGAGTGCCATGAATCTCTTTACCACTGGATTCCTCTCATCAAGTGTGTATAGTTGTGCCATTCCATACCTTCGAGTCTCCTTTACTATGTCAAACTGCACCAGCTCATCCCAGACTTTATAGAAGGTGGTTTTTGAAATGCCTACATTTTCAATGATCTCTTTCTTAGAATAATCACTCCTATTCTCTAGAAAGAAATCTATTATCCTCAGCTTTGGCGTATCACCCAAATATCTTATGAGCAGAGACCTTTCCTGCACGCTTTTCATAGTTATCACATGCATAGAAAGTATTTATAGTTGCCTATCAAAGGTATCATAAATGGACTTGCTATGTTTAGCGACGATGAGATTAAGGCCAGAATAATACTGAAACTTTACAGGCATGGTAAATGGGGAGCAAGCCACACGTCATTTGAGAACTTGAAGAAGGGTTTTAGCTTAAGGGACCTTGGCAAGGACGGAGCAAAGAGAGTGGACAAAATTGGTAAGGAAATGATCAAGTCAGGTTTGATAATGTCACACCCTACAGGCTATGGTAAGGAAATTAGTCTAAATCCCAAGTTCTCGCAGGAATTGCTATTGATTGTACAAAAGTTCTTTCCAGATATCGAATAGTGCTGAACGGATGGTCTACAAGTCTGGTAGTGGTCTTGGTCTTGAGTGGCGGCCTTATTGTACTACCCATGGTCAGAAATAAAATAGATGAAGTCTATGATGCAAGATGCTTTCTTGATCTGGTCATCGAATTGAACCGATGGGTTCTGGGTTAGTTTAGGTAGGTTACAATTTTTTGGTTCAAGACTATTTCGTATCGAATCTCTTACGACCGGCCCACTCCGGGTTTGGAAACATGTCTGAAATCGAGTCAACTAGATACTGCTGATTTGTTCTTAAAAAGACCGAAGTATTTGCCTAGTCCAAATCTAACCTGTGAAATTCTGTTTACTCGCACTACTTACTATCTCCTACTTTTACCGCCTAATTGCCAAAACTTGCTTGAAAATTTCCGGAGCCAAACCAATCTCTGCACAACCCGGAGAACCTGAATCCTGACTTTTCCTTTCCATACCGCTGCAGCGGCTTTGTCAGATGCCTGTGGGCCTTTGGCACAGGAAGATAGAGGCCCGGCTCAATACTGCGCCTTTTTGGTAGGTATACCTTGGTTGCAGCGATATCTCTGTATTTGCACCTGTCGCACTGGAAGCCTTTGTTCTTACCTTCAGATTTCATTCTCTTGCCGCATATTTTGCAGACAGGATTCAAAACATCAAAAATGCAGGCAAGCTCCAGAATGCGAATATACTCTACATTCAGCACCTTTGGATGCTTTACAGTGGGCTTTCTTATTCCACATCCAATCTCTATAATGTCTCCGGTATCAAGGCTTGCAGCTATTTTCGCCAAACCCGTCGGCTCGTATACTGCGGCCAGCATCGAGCCGCTGCCATCTTCAACTGCAAACAGCACATGTCCCCCCTGCATAGCTTGCGGCTTTTCTTTTACCCTGCATCTGACATAGCCGGCGGTATACACCTTGGATTCATTCAATTTCAGCAGGTTCTGCAGGTGCATATTTGTCCCTTGGTTGGAGCGAAACACCATGTATCCATCGAGCCTTTCTTCTGGCTGCAGCATTGAAAATGCAGACAGGATAGAGTCGGGGTCTTCGCCCCTTATCCCACAAAAGACCGGATCAGGGCCATGAGGAGCTATTAACACTCGCTTGTTTTTCTCGTCGTAGCTATTGAAGGTGTCAGGGAATGCACCATGACATTCAATTACTCTGTTCCTGTCCACGATTCTGGGCGTTCCGCAATTTTCTGGTCTTCTATAGGATATCAGTTCAAAAGTGTAATCTCCACTTTCAAGCAGACAACCCATAGCTCCAAGTGAGCCCACCAGTCCTTGGCCGTTTCCAAATGTAAAATATTCAATGCCATTTTCCTTTGCTACTTTCTCTGCCTTTTGCCTGCTCAGGACATCAAACATTGCAATAGAACTAAACTTGGCTAGTGATGGTGGAATTTTGCCGCAAAGAAACGCAACGGCCGGATTGGCCCCTGCACCTATAGCCGAGCCTTCTTCAACTGATTGTCGCACAAAATCAACCACCTTATCTGGGTCTTTTGTTCTGACCCGTATGCAGACCGCGCCATTTCCTCTGGTTTTCCAGGGGATGTTAGGGTTTAGCCGGATCAAAAGTGGGTAATCCACAAGCTTTACGCCCATAGCCCTCAGACGGCCGGTTATCTTGAATGCAAGATGGGTAGTACAACGACCTAGGCGGGAATCTGTGTCATCGAAGGCGATATGTACAAGCTCTGACTCGCCTGCTTGCCTGCTCATACCTTCAGGGAAAGGCCAATGTAATATAAATAAAATTCAATGCAAAGTAAGAAATTTCCGGGGAAAGGCTATGCTTGTTTGCAAGAATTAATATTGGACAGCTGTCGAATCCAACTGGGGTCTAACTGCCCAGCTAGACCAGACTGGACGAGAGCAGGTGGCTTTTAGTTGTACGTGCGTAGAGTCAGACCACTACCACCAGCCAAACTGCATCCGTATCCCTCGCGGTAAAAGCTAGCAACTATTGCCCTGTCTCGACAGTCTTTTTTCATTCTCCCGTTTCATCTCATGTATTCAAGTGGCAGGTCAACCGATGCTGATTATTTATATCAGCGTTATACAAATGGCACAGGGTTTAAATAGTTTCAGCATTGATCGGAGTCTAAGTGAATTAGATGCCAGTCGCCATACTTCCTGATGTTAGCGAACAACACTGTATAGGCTGTGCACTCTGCGTCGAGATTTGCACTGCTCTCGGTCCGGATGTGCTGAGAGTAAAACCTGTAGAAGGGTGGAAGAGAGGTAAAGCATTTGTCTTTTATCCAGAAAGATGCATATCTGATGGAGCATGCGTAGGTGTATGCCCAACAAAGGCAATCTTTTGGATGAGACCAATGGAATACACCCCAGGACAGCCAATTCCATTAAAGAAGAACGGTTTGTTCGTAAAGGGCTGGGAAGAAGGTTAAGCAAGCAGCAAGGAAGCTACTAACCCGATCCCAAACTTTTCTTTTTATCTTTTCTTTTCCTCGCAATTCTCATTGCATTACATTGCACTAACCGGCTGCTTCTAGCAGTTGTCCTCCACCTGTCGGCCGCCGGCATTACTCGACACTGGTATACCTGATTGCATTTGTAGAGAATATGTGCATAATACAACACAATCAGTAGCCGGGCTGATTCAGTATACCAAAAATATATTTATCGACATACCTGCCTGTCTTTAGCGTCACGCTAATTGCCAAAAGTATTATTTGTAATCGGTGTCGGGCCGGGCTCCCCGAGCTATCTGACCGATGCGGCCAAAGAAGCCATACGCAGGTCACAGTACATCGTAGGTTACAGGTACACACTGTCAACAATTGAAAGTATCATAGATAGAAGCAGGCAGAAAATATTTGAAGTCACTATGAAGACCCAGGAGGGCATATACACAAAGGTTTACGACGCCATGCAAGACGGCGAGTGCTGCACTGTTCCTTTTACGGGAGATGCGAGTTTTTCCGAATCTGAGGTGGTCGATAGGCTGCTCCAGATCTTTGGGGAAGAAAATGTCGAGATCATCCCTGGCATCAGCTCCATTCAAGTTGCTGCGGCAAAATCCAGAGTCCCGATAGACAAGTCTCTGGTGGTGACATTTCACGTTACAGGAGATATCGAGCAGAAAAAGCAGGATCTGCTAAAGGCAGTATCTGATGGGAAAAGCGTCATTCTCCTACCACGACCCTGGCCAAATGACCCGGCAAAGCACTTCATGCAATCAGATATTGCGAGGTTTTTGAGGAAAAGCGACATCAATACTGGCGGACTGAAAGTGTGGGTCTTTGAACACCTGACTACAGACAAGGAGACTATCTTCAGGGGAAATGTCAGCGATCTGGAAGGCCGGGATTTTAGCGACCTTTCAGTTATGGTCATTGATCAGGTAGAACGCAAGACCTATCTTGAATTCAACTGATCACCAGCCAGCCAATCATTCAGGCAATACCAGGCGGCTCGCCGCGCTCTATTACTTTCTCAAAATAATTCATCTGCTGTTCCATGAACTTTTTGCGCTTCTCTTCCTCATCCAGCTCATACATGCCAGGTGGAGCAATCCCGAGGGCCTTCAGCAACACCTGAAGCACCAGCTGCGCCGTCTTTGGCTGGATTATGTTCGGGTTGTCTATCTCGCCGAGCAGACATATTGCGTCAAGGCCCCGCTCCTTTGCCAGTCCAAGTACGAGGCCATTGAATCCTGTTACCTGGCCTTCGCCTTGAAGCACGATTGCGCCGCATTTTTCCACATCTGCCAGCATTTCGTGCCTGCTGGCAACTGCATACACTCTTGTTTCTGCCGGACTTGACGCGTTGGCTTGACGCAACGCGGCCCCGATAGAATAGACTGTTTTTGCGCCTGTCCTTTCTGCCATCCTCAAAACCTCATAGCATATTTCATACAGCCTTCTAGGATCTGTTGGACTAAAGTCTCCGGTAAAGATCAAAAGGTCGCTTCCTTCTACATGATAGAACTTGTAGCTTGACTGGGAGTAGTCAATTACTCCATCGGTATATGTTACGTAGGGCGGCCAGTAAGAATAGATCTCTGCATAAAGCTTTGCGTCAAGCTTTTTTGCCAGATATCCAAGGCCAATGCCGGCAACATTTCCCATGTCCGGAAGTGCAGCCACCATCCTTGGATTTGAGGAGAACCGTGGATTTGCATGAACTTTGAGCCCAATCATTTTTTGCTTTCACTAACGTTGTATTACACCTGCGGCTTATGGGATAATAAGTCATGTGTTGCAGGTTTTCTTCTTATTGCTTGTCCGGCAGCCTTCCTATATTCTAAACCATTTTCTTGTACCTTTCTTTGCCAGCGAATCAGAAAACAATTCTTTGATCGTCCCCTTTACCTCCTGCGGCATATTCCTGTCCTCCACTATCCTGTGCAGATCAGATCTGTTGATGGCCAAGCCTGCCGGGTTTATCTTGTAAAACCAATCAATGTCTGCAGAACTCTTTGCATTCACAGGTTTACTGCATCCTTTCATGCCACAGTAAATTAGGTTGTCCTTGCTGAAGGATATGTGATTGGCATCGCATTCATAGATCATGTCCCATGTCCGCTAGGCCCGCTCGACATTAAAAGCTGTTTATCAGCAGAATGCATTTATAGACAGAGAGGCTTTTTTTGCATATGTCAATAGATAACAAATCTGTTGGCATCGCCCAAGATAAAGGCGCCATGAAAACAAAGGCAAGATACTGCGTCGAATGTGGCGCAAAAGCGCCTGATGCTGCACGCGTATGTCCTGCCTGCGGCGAGACTCTGTAGGCGGGTACGAGCGGATGAGCTGGTGGCGGTGCTGTTTATTTGACAATCGCCTTGAATGTCAAAGGGCTATCACTCCTCCCTTTTTTGTCTGCAGTCGAATTCCGATAGTTGATTGATTAATTAATAAATTAATAAAGTTCAGAAACGTCACAGCACATTGCATGAGCGAAAAAAGCTATCCTGTGTCAGAAACGTTTACTGTACTTGATGGATACGATATCTACAGAAGCAGCAATTTGATTATTGCACTGGTTGTTGTCCAGAACCAGTTTGGCAAAGACCTGAGACTGTACAGGTGGATGAAAAGAAAGGAACAGTGGAAGGTTGATCTGTGCAGGATGAGCGTGAGCAGCTGGAAGTGGAGCGAGATAGCTGCAAAGGCTGCAGAGTTTATAGAAAAATACCAGCTAAAGAAAGGCTCTATACAAGAAGAGTAACCAAGCAAGCAGCCGCAGACGTTGTTCACAATAACAACAAAAATAAAAGCCACTCATAGGCGCAGACTGTTGCCGCCTGGAGCAAGCCCACCGAACTGCACTATCAGCCCCCACTCGATTATTGCCGCCACCAACAGGACCACAACAGCTATTCCAACTTCAATAGCGGTAGGAACAACATATTCACGCCAGGGCTTTCTTTTGACAAGCTGATATACAAGCATGCCGCTTCTTGACATCGCCAGCCCGTAGGCAAAGACTTCCATAACTCCAAATGGCGAGATCATAATTATCAGCGGAGAATAGCTGCTCAAAATCGGAGAGTTTTTGGCAAGCGCGCTGAACACCATGCCTGTTGATAGGCCAGAGAATACACCCAGACCGGCACCGAATGCAGGAATAAACATTCCCAGAGCAATTCTCATGTTGTTAGCAAATATGCCATACTGGTCTATTCCCTGTGTCTGGTCCGCGAACTGCTTTTTGAGGTCGCTTGCGTCTTTGTCAGAGAGTTTGGTTGTCGCTCCAATATAGTATGCAACAAGAAATGCAACTGCTCCAAGTGAAAGATAGAAAAGTCGACGCTTGATCCTGAAGCGCAAAGCCCATGATATCTCAAGTCACCCTAAATATAACAATTGGCTTGGCACGCTGCAGGCGAAAATCAGTAATCAACTTATTTTCAGCTCATTTGCTTGATAGTTGATTTAATTTAATTTATATTCCAAATCCTTTTTGCATTTTTAGGTTGGTCAAAATAACATACTCTCCGATAAAGGAAATCATAATCCACGAGATGGTAGAATACCCTCTTGCTGACTTTGTAAAACTGATGACTGATAACGTCCCGCCAGGCAATATCTCCTCTTCAGTCAAGTGGTGCAACGGGATGGTTTTTATGAGCACAGGCTTGCCATCGACAGTTGACGTGGTCAAAGACCAGATGGCCGGCACAATTCACTGGTCATGGTTTGCATTTGCAGAGATGCCGGTCTTCCGGCCGTCGATAGAAACAGCATCCAAAGTCATACTGCCAGTAATAGATGTCAGCAACAATGACCTGAATAGAAAGCTAGTCGATTGGGTGCGAAGCAATAAGCGTACATTCACAGTGTAGTGGCAGTGGCTACCAAAAAGACAGCACGGATATGGCAGGCATTATCATGCATGCCACACTTGGCATAAAATTTGCCAAGGCACATGCATATTCCTTGCCTTAGCCTTACTTCCATGCTGAAACCCGCATATTCACGGGCATGATTACTACCAGGTTTTGCCTATATAAGTAAATGGGTGAGTTTTTCTGGCACAATTATTGTATATTTTGTACTGTAATTTCTCTACAGGATCAGCAGGCTATGGCCTGATACTTTGCCAGTTCTCGAGCTGGTAAAAGGTTATTCCATAATGCCCAAGTGTGATAGAGCTGTATCTGCTAGCAGGCTGGAGAATAGCAACTACCGCAAGACCGCCTTTCAAGTCAGCCATTTCACTTAGCCTCTTTACCTCGTATCCCTTAAGCCTGGCAGATTTGGAGCTTGCCTTTACCTGAATAAACCACAGGGCATCCCTCCGCACAGCCGTAATGTCCGCGGGGCCCTTGCTTCCCTTAGATAGGCTGACGCTCCAGCCTCTAGATTTGAGGTAAAGTGCCACTACAAACTCGGCCTCTCTTCCAAATTCACTCCACGAATAGGATTGCAAGCATGGCGGCTAGAGACGGCGCCTTAATAGCTCTATTGGTAGTAAAATCTGAAGCAAAAGGTGAGAAAAGCAATAACATGGAAAAAGAAAAGAAGGAAGCAACAGTAATTGACAATCACAGGACTGTATAACAACAATGCTACCGCAGCGGCACATGCATAAGTATGAATACTAGAATATGCACTTGTTTGACAGACGCAATCAATTGAAAAGCCGTACCATCGTCCAAGGATCATGGAATCTTGCAGACCTTGTAAAGGACCCCTCGGGTACAGAGTTTAACCACCTGCTGGCCTTGACTGAATCTGAAGTAAAAGAATTTGAAGCCAGTCGCAATCAGCTAAAACCAGACATACCAGAATCAGACTTTTTGCATCTACTGCAGCTGTCAGAGAAAATCTCTGAAAAGATTAGCATTGCGACCGGCTATGCGCATTTGCGATATTATGAAAACACCTCTTCAAATGAAGCCTCTGCTCTTGTGACAAAAATGGACAAGCTTGCATCTGACATTGGCAACAGGATGCTTTTCTTTGATCTGTGGTTCAAAAAAGACCTCGACGAGCAGAACGCTCGGCGACTGATAAACTCCGCTCCACCCGTTTACAGAGAACATCTGGAACACAAGAGGCTGGTTGCAAGATATGCAATGAGTGAGCCTGAAGAAAAGATAATCAATACACTAGAGGTGACCGGAACCCGGGCACTTGTAAAGATATACGACAAGATGACGACCGGTTTTGAATTTCTGTTCGCCCTCAAAAAAGGGAAAAAAACCATTACTAAAAAAATCGAGCACAAAGAAGAGCTGCTGGCACTTGTGCGCAGCCCTGACTATTATAAAAGAGAGGCAGCATACAGGGCGCTTCTGCAGACTTATCAGAAAAATAGCGGTGTGCTGGGCGAAATTTACCAAAATATCGTTGTTCAGTGGCGCGACGAGGCTGTATCTATGCGAGGCTACAAATCGCCAATTTCTGTGAGAAATATAGCCAATAACCTGGACGATACTACAGTTGATGCGCTGCTTGCCGCCTGCCGGCATAACTCTGTTGTTTTTCAGGATTATTTCAAAGAGAAGGCAAAAATGATAGGCTTGGGGAGGGGCAAGAGGCTGAGGCGCTACGACCTCTATGCTCCGATTTCCCAATCAGCTGAAAAAAAATTCACATACGGAGAAGCAGTCAGGACAGTTCTAGAGACATTTGGCGATTTCGATCCTGCCTTTCAAAATTACGCTCAGCAAGTTTTCTCACAGCGCCATGTGGATTCGGAGCTCAGAAAGGGCAAAAGGGACGGTGCATTTTGCTATACTGTCACGCCAAAAATTACACCATATGTTCTGCTGAATTTTAATGGCATGGTGAGGGATGTCTCTACTCTGGCACACGAGTTTGGCCACGCAATACACAGCATGGTTGCATCAGACAAACCAATAACGGTATTCCATGCCCCTCTTCCCCTGGCAGAGACTGCGTCAGTGTTTGCCGAAATGCTGCTCAACGAAAAGCTTGCCAGCAAAATGTCAAAAAAAGAACAGAGAGTCCTGCTTGCAAGCCAGATCGACGATACCTATGCCACGATAATGCGGCAGGCTTACTTTACGCTTTTTGAAATTGATGCCCATGCTGCAATAGCGGAACGGAATGCCACAATAGATGAAGTTTCAAAAATCTATCTGCAAAATATAGAGGAGCAGTTTGGCGGAGCTGTAAATGTGAGTCCAGATTTCCAGTGGGAGTGGCTATATATTCCGCATTTTTACCATACTCCATTTTATTGCTATGCATACTCGTTTGGAAATCTTCTTGTGCTATCTCTATATCAGCAGTACAAGTTGGAAGGCAAGCCAGCATTTGTCCCGAAGTACCTCAAAATACTCTCAGCAGGCGGGTCGAGAAAGCCTGAGAGCCTGTTGCTAGAATCTGGGATAGATATTTCAAAGCAAGAGTTTTGGCAGCAAGGGTTTGATTATATATCTGAAAAGATACAGCAGCTCAAGGAATTAAGTTAAGTCAAATTGAGTCGAGTCGAACCAGCCAAGGTTGCAAGGCTAGGCTAGACCAAGCTAGCCAAACCGGTCCCCAACCTGCTTGCCCAAATAATCAACTATTTGCCGGGAAAAATAGAAAAGACAACAGAGATAGGCTAAAAAGGTAAAGGGGCAGTTGATCAAATTCAAGATCAGCAATGACGTCGTTCTTCTTTTAGCTATAGCTGGCTCTGTAGCATCAGGCGTCCTGATACCATCGGTAGGGCTGGCACTTGAACCATATCTTCTTGTCTGGCTAGGGGCCTTGCTCTTTCTGAACCTGTTAAGGCTCAAGCCCTCAGATCTTGTTCTTACTTTTACCAGACCAAGACAGCTTGCGATACTGTCTGCAATAAAACTGCTGGTATTGCCACTTGCAATTTATGCCGCGGTGTATATTGTCTACCGGCCTTTTGCATTGCCCTGCCTGCTTCTATCGGGAATATCTACCGGTCTGGGCGCACCCTTTGTAGCCAATCTGGTTGGAGGCAGGCTGCCTCTGATAGTAGGTATGATTATCGTAACGTCTCTTGCTGTTCCATTTGTGATGCCAGCTATTGTATATGAGTTGCTTGGAGGCTCTGAATTCAAAATACCACTTGGACAGATGATTTTTCTTCTGTCAGCTGCTCTTTTTACACCGCTCGCTGCAGGCTGGCTTACGAAAAGATATTCGCCGTCAGTTTCAAGGTTTGCTGATGAAAAATCATTTCCTCTGTCCATCGTCTTTGTCATTTTAATTAACTTTGGCATGTTCGCAAAATTTTCCGAATACTTCTATTCAGAGACACAATTTTTGTTACAGACAGTGGCAGCTGCATTTCTACTTTTTGCAGCATTTGGCCTTGTTGGATATGCAGCAACATTTGGCGATAGACAGGAAAAGATGGCAGGTCTGGTATCTATGATGTATGTAAATAATGTGCTTGTGGCAGTATTTGCCTTGCAGTTTTTTGGCTCCCAGGTTGCTGCACTTGCGGCGCTGTACAATATTCCCTATTATGCTGGTATAATACCGATCAAGAAGATCATATTGCGCCTGAATGTAACCAAATAGTCCAATCTATCTGGGTAGAAAGCCTGATCGAACTGTAGCAAGCTACTTGAAATTCAAACTAAACTATCGCTCCTTCACTACCTGTTAGTTTCCTTCTTTTGCCGCTTCTTTTTCAGCTTCCAAAATTGCCCTTGCCTGCTTGTAGTGCACGGCGTCTATCATCCTGCCTTCAAGCCTTACTGCTCCTCTACCACTACCTTTCTCCATCGCTTCCCCAAGAGCCGCGACTACTTTTCTTGCCCATTCAATTTCGTTTTTGCTTGGCACAAACACCCTGTGTACGTGCTCAATCTGGCTTGGGTGAATTATGCTCTTGCCAGAGTACCCAAGGCGCTTTGCCGTGGCAGCATCCTTTATCAGGCCATCAATATCGTCTATTTTCTGCCAGATGGCATCAATTGCTTGTACGCCGGCAGCCCTTGCATCCACAGGAACCTTTGATCGTGCATACCAATAGCTGCTGTCATTGCCTTCATTGTAGTCTAGGCGCATATCATATAGAAAATCAAATACGCCAAAGACAAGTGCATTTACCCTTCTGCTGGACAGGGCTATATCATATGCATTCACGACTCCTCTTGCGGTTTCAATGGAAGGCACAAGCCTGATACTTCCTTCTTCAATGCCTCTACCTTTCTCAAGAGCAGAGATAATTTCGGCAGCCTTGATGACTTCACTTTTGTCATTTACTTTTGGGATAACGACTCCTGTGACTCCAGTGCCAAGGACAGCCTTCAGATCCTCAGAGACCATCCCTGATTCGAATGAATTTGTCCTTATGTAGATTGACCTCTTCTGGCCACCTTGCTGCTGCAATGTAGCAGCAATCATTTTTCTTGCCAATTCCTTTTCATTTAAGGGAACCGAGTCTTCCAAGTCAAAGCACACGATGTCTGCAGCCAGTGTGCTGGCCTTTGCAAGGAATCTGGCGCTGTTGCCGGGGACAAATATCAGGCTCCTGAACATATTGCTTGACTCACGACCTGTAGGGGAGAAAAATAATTGAACTAATTAATTATACGCTAGTGGTAATTGATTGACAGAAAGAGAATAAAAGAAAAGAAAAGAAAAGCAGCCAGCTAGAGCTTTTGCGGTGTAGTCAGTATCTTGCCAAACTGCTGTGCCTCTGCCATCATTACATGGCCCCTTGCCATGTCGCTGAACGGCAGGATAGTATCAATTACCGGCTTGATCTTGCCTTTGCTGACCCAATAGATTACGTCTTCAAGCTCTGCCTTTGTACCCTGGGTTGAGCCTAACAGGTTGATACCTTTGAAGAACAGATACCGCAGATCTATGGTAGAGTCATAGCCTGTGGTAGCGCCGGTAGCAACAAGGCTGCCTCCCATCTTCAACAATCCTACCTCCTGCGGAAATACAGCCTTACCTATGTGCTCAAACACTACGTCTACTCCCTGCTTGTTTGTAATCTCGCGCACTTTTTTGTACCAGTCAGCTTCTCTGTGGTTGACGACATAGTCGGCGCCAAGCGCAATGCATTTGTCCATTTTGTCTTTGTTGCCTGCTGTGGCTATTACAGTGCAGTTGTAAAGCTTGGCAATCTGTATTCCCACCATGCCAACTCCACTTCCTCCGCCCATTATCAGCACAGTCTGTCCCGGCTTTATCTTGACCCTACCTACCAGCATGTGCCATGAAGTCATGCCCACCATAGAAACTGCAGCTGCATCGTCAAATGATATGTTATCTGGCAGCTTGACTACGTTCACTTCTGGCAGGTGTGTATACTGGGCAAAGCCTCCCCACAGCGGACCTGTCTGGAATCCCCATACTAGCCTGTCATTGCAATCAAACTCTCTGCCTGACGTGCACATATCGCATACCCTGCAGCTGAGGTTAGAATGAGAGACAACTCTGTCTCCAACCTTGATCTTTCTTACGTCCGGTCCAACTTCAACCACTGTGCCTGCGACATCGCTTCCAGAGATATGCGGCAGAGGGGTCTTGAGCGGCTCACCCCAGATTGCCCACAGGTCATTATAGTTGTAGGCTGCCGATTCTACCTTGATCATAACCTCGTTAGCCTTCAGCTTTGGAACGTCAATATCCTCAATCTTGACAACCTTTGTCGGATCCTTGCTATATTCTCGAAATACGGCTGCTTTCATGGAACTGTGAGAACGTTCTAGACTTAATATAGTTAACTACATTACAATAGATCGGATTATCGTTTAATAATTCAATAGTCTTACCAATGAAATGAAAAAACTGAATTGCAATACCGCCTACTCCTCAATTTAATTTTCTTAGTTGACGGGCCGAATTGTGAATAATTATCAGATAATGTATTCTAATTCATTTTTCAGCGCCTGTCAATTCTGAACTCTTTTTTTGGTTGCTGCGTACTTTGCAAGATCTGCTTCAGTTCCTCGTCTGTAAGCGCCCTGTTTAACCTTCCAGACGAAGCGGCATTTATCAAATAATTTTCAACCGCTGCAGCAAGCTCGGGCTTGACGAGCCTTATGTTCATCAGCCTCTGGCGGGCCTGCGGTTCTAAAAGCACCTGCAGGACGCGCTGCCGCATGGCCGCTTCTGCCTCACGTTTCTTTGCTTCTTCGTCGCCTGGTTGATGAGGTTGAGGGACAGACATTGTTGTCAAAGCTCACCTGCCAATTATTTAACGGGTACAGTCATATACATACATTCGTTCATTTACCCGGCCGATAGGTAGACTGAGGATTTTATTGTTAATAATATTGTTATTATCCATACCGTTGAATCTGCGGCATAGCTTTGACAAGCTCCTTGTGTATTTCGGTAGCAAGTCTGTCAATTTTCTTCATGCCTTCACTTGAGATCATTCTTCCCTTACTTTGTACCTTTGAGATATAGCCGGCAGCTTCGAGCTGCTGCAATGCCTTGCGTATTATTGCGCCACCGGCATCGCGGTGGTGAGCCAAATTGTATCCCATTTGCTTTCCGCCGCCATAGTCAGACCTCAAATCAGAGATCCCGATCGGACCGTGGATGTAAACTTTTCTTAGCAATGATGCACAGCGAGTATACCACCAGTCTCTGTTCTGGGGAATCTTTTCCGCATGAACACCAGTCTTGACAAATGCTGCCCAAACAGGCGGCTCTATCTTTTTTTCCTTCTTTAGTTGTTCAGCTAATCTTGCAATGAGCAGATCGGCTGGAATATCATAAACCTTGGCCAAAGTTAGTCTAACCTCGAATTATCGAACTTCAAATCCCTTATAAACTCTTGCTCAGCGGTTTTTCATCTTGTCTGGTTTGGCTTGATTTGCATTTGGTTCCGAGAACTCTACTTCTACTTATCTATCTTATCTTAATTATCACTTCACTTCAGAATCTTGCGGTAAACATGTCCGCATCTGAGGCAGGTAATTCTTACTGCCTTTGTTCCAGATCGTCCGATCCTGACCCTCGAGTGCTTTCCGGGGATAATAAACATCTTGCATTTTTTGCAGTAAAGCTGTCTTATGGCGTAGGGAAGCTTTAGCTGAAAACGCATGGCAATTTTTTTTGCAAGTTTTGCCTGAGCGGCAGCCAACAAGGGGTCCTGTTCTTGGAGCGCATGCGCCACCAGAATGGTTATTCTTTCCATTGCTATTTCCCTGGCAGCATGCTTTTTCAACAACTATGGTGACCTGCCTGCAGAAATAACCCTTTTGCTTCAACCAAAAGCTACAGATAGGGAAATACCGTTAATTATTTTGCAACGCCATATCTTGTTGTACCATCATGACCAGCCTAGATGACCTTGAGAAGGTGGCAAAGGAGTATATGCAGCAGAGCGGCAGAAATGAGAAGGGCAGAGCTGCAAAAGCGGGTCTTGCCCAGGACATTATTGACAAGTTCTCATCAGTGGATTTTCAGCTACCCCTTAAAGAGCCGGCGTTGACAAGTAAAGGCGCTACGACGTATATTTATGAAAATGGATCCACCTATCCTGCTACTTTTGAACTTCTTGCCGAAATATTGCACACAACACTGCCGATAGCGATTCAAAGCACGAAATTAGGCCCCGGAGAAGTTATTGTTGAAGATGAGGATCCAAAGAAAGCAAGAGACGAGATTGACTATTGTGTCAGAGAACTCAAGCGACGTGTGCATGCGAAAAAGCCCGAATTTTTGCGCAGCGCTGAAGCCTCTTAAACTGGATATTGCTTCTAGTTGGCAGGGCAATGAATGAAGCTACCACAGATAAAACCAGCTATGGAGATAGAAGGCTGATCCGGAGACAATCACCAGTATCGCTTGTAATTGCCGAATCGGCACTTGAAACTGTACCACGAGAAATTGCAGGACATTCATCTGTCAAAAACCATGCCCAAAGGCTTGGAAAAAAACCTACGGAAATCCTTCTCGACAGAAGCTATCACCATGCTGCAATGAAATCACTCAAATCAAACTGGAAACGAGGCAGGCCGGATCTGGTCCATTTTGCTCTCGCTGAGGCCTTGGCAACACCATTGTTCTTCAGTGGAATGCTAAAGGTCTATGTCCATACTGCAGACGACAAGGTCATTATTGTCGGCGATAACCTGCGCATACCAAAAGCTTATTTTCGCTTCGAAGGCTTGATTATGGATCTCTATAAAAAAAAGACAGTAACAAGCAGTGAGGGCCAAATGCTGCTTGAGCTTCAAGATAATGTCAGCTTCGAGGCCCTTGTAAAAAGGATAATCAGGCCGGGCATATTGGTCGGGCTATCGACTGTGGGCTTTCCGGCTACTGTCGACCATGTAGTCAAAAAGAATATAGACGCAGCTCCATGTACCTTTGTAATAGGTGGCTTTCCCAAGGGTCATTTTTCTGATAGAATAACAAGCCTGTTGCAAGCTACATATTCTATTGGCGAGCAGAGTATGGAAGCCCATGTGGTGATTGCAAGAATAGTCTATGAATGCGAAAGGGCATTGCATTGCACTTGACTTGCACTTAAGACCTTCTTTCTTTAGTGAAAGAATGCGTCGACAATAAATGCGATAAAGAGTGCTGTGAGATATGGGCTTGAAAATTTGAAGACTGTCCATGAGGCCTTTTCACTTGGCCTGATAAGCAACCACAGTGACAGGCCTACCATTGCGGCGCCGAAAATGCTTGCTGTTACAAGATAGATCAGTCCAAACAGGTGGAAGAAGAAAGGCAGGACGCTGAACAGAACCATCATAAGGGTTGTGCCAGCTATTATCCGCACAGATTTTCTTTCGCTCAAAACCACCGGCAGCATGGGAACTCTTGCTTTTGCATAGTCTTTGCGGACATGGAGTGCCAGACTCCAGATATGAGTAGGGATCCAGAGAAAAACAAGTCCTGCCATTACAAGACCAACTTCAAGGTTCTGCGTTGTGACAGCTACATAACCTATTAGCGCGGGGGCTCCGCCGGAGAATCCTCCAAGTATGATGTTGGAGCCACTTCTTCTTTTGAGCCACTTGCTGTATACAATGATGTTGTCAAAAAGCCCAAAGGCCATCAGGGCAAATGCCCAGATATTGATAAACCATGCACATACAAGCGAAATTGCTGCAAGGATCAAACCAAATGCAAGGGCATTTTTGGGAGAGATTCTGCCAGAGGGTATCGGCCTTCCCATGGTTCTATCCATGATGGCATCGATATCCCTGTCGTTATATCCTGTCAGCGTGTCGGCAGCGGCGGAGCCGGCGGCTACGCCACCAATCAGGAGAACCCAAGTCAGCGGACTGATTGGAATATGGGAAAGGTATGACGCTGTAAGCGCCGAGCCAAATGCAGTAAAAACAAGCAGATACCAGATTTTGGGCTTTGTCAGCTCATAGTAATTCTTGAGCCTATTGCCAACAGTCATCTGGGGTATCAACGGGTGAACGAATTTACTTTTCCTTACCTCACATTAAATCTTTCTTTGCCAAGGGATGGCAGTCTTGTGGTAAGTATCAGGCATATACTAATAGTAGTCTGCCAGAACCCAGGCTTCAGAATGTTTAGCCCTTAAATAGGCTGATTTACTGCTTGTCTGCTTGGTCGATTTCTGGCTATTTTGCTACAGCAGTTGGGTAGGCCGGCTCGCGGACAGTTTTTCTCATCTCGATAAACGTCTCTGTCTTTTGCACGCCTTCAACTCTGCCTATCTTTTCAGATATAAGCTGGTGCATTTCGTCAAGGGACCTTGCATTCATTGTAACAAGGACATCGAATCTGCCTGTGACCTCGGCCACCTCGCGCACTTCAGGTATCTTGAAAAGCTCATTGAGGACATTGTCCCTTAGCTTAGAGTCCATATTGATCCCTGTAAGGGCCTTGACATTGAAGCCAAGCGCCTCGTCATTTATTACTATTGTAAACTTTTTGATAAGGCCTCTTTTAACCAGACGCTTGACCCTGCTATAAACTACTGAAGCATTGACATTGATTTTCTTGGAAAGCTTTGGCACAGAGATACTTGCGTCCTTTGCAAGCTCTGCCAGTATTTTGATGTCTAGGTCGTCAATTCTTGCCATCGAGGCAGTCGGTGTATCTATGAGTTTGGTGATTAATAAACGTATAAACTATTGTTAAACCAGCAGTTAATTGCGTATTTTCTACAAAAATCCCCATCAAAGTGTTATGAACATATACATATCATAGAAGCGGCCTCTCTGCAGCCTGCCTGGCTGTTCATTCAGGGCAGTAACAGCCGCTCCCAACTCATTTACTATACGTACAGGACAACTGTGATCAAACCTTATAAAATTGTTCATGCCTTCCTATTTGCGGATTGTCAGACGGATACAAAATTGTTCTTTCTGGCAGCAAGACCACTGTAAGTGACTTTCGCCACGCTAGCTGGATCGGGTTTCTCGGCTGCATTCCCTCAAACTATCCTAAAATTCCGTATGGCAGAAAGATGATGGAAGATATTTTCTTTCCAACGCACAGCGACAGAGAAGGCCGGCTAGAGTTTGCTCCCTATCCGCTCAGGAAAATAGAGGCGGCTCTGCTTGATTATGGATTTAAGCAAGACGAAGTCATAATAGCAGACCCCCGCAAACTGGATGCGGCGATAGGCCCGGAAACCAAGGTAGTAGGTCTGACTGTGCATGACCCTATGGGATACTCTGCAGTATCGCAACTAAACGCCTGCATTTTTAGGCTAATCAACTGGTGGCCAGCCCCTTCATATACCGCAGTGGATTTTGACTGTCTTATCAGGAACCAGATCCTGAAGAAATATGGCTCCAAGCTGATAATTGGAGGTCCAGGTATATGGCAGCTTGAAGAGCATCCCGAGATGTTCAAACAGTGGGGTATCGACTGCCTTGTCTCCGGGGAAGCAGAGTCAATCGTCGGTCCGCTCTTTGAGAGTGCAGTTAAAGGCCAGCCTCTGCCTGAGAGAACGTCATCGCCTAGGCCGCTGCGGGCAGACCGTGTTCCACTCATACGAGGACCATCAACTGGTGGCATAGTAGAGATAACCAGAGGCTGCGGGCGCGGATGCCAATTCTGCACACCCGACCTTTTGTTCTTTGGAAGTATACCCAAGGAAAGAATTCTCAGGGAAGTAGACATCCAAGTAAAGCATGGCACCAAGAGAATAGACCTTCACTCTGAAGATGCTTTGTTCTATGGTCGCAAGCCCGGCGGTTTTGAAGTAAACCATGATGCCGTAGTTGACCTTTTTAGCTCTGTCAGAAAATTTCCGGGTGTCAGACAGGTCAGCACTGACTTTGTTGCATGCTCGACTGTCAAATCTGCCCCCAAGACAGTCAAGGCGATCTCTGAAATAATGAAGCTAGACAAAAACCATCCTGGCTATATCGAAACCGGTCTAGAAACTGTAAGCCCAAGGCTTGTCAAAAATATCATGCCCGGCAAGGTCAAGCCCTACGCTATTGAGGATTGGCCAGACGTAATCAATGATGCCCTCGGAATTCTGGACGACAACCGCTGGTTCACTGTTGCATCCATGATGACTGGACTGCCAACAGAAACAGAGCATGATGTCATAAAGAGTATAGAGTTTATCGACAGGATAAAGCATCACAACGTGTTTGTCTGGGTCTTTCCGCTTATGCCACTCAGGGCCATGCTCAAAAATGCTGCCAAATGGGCACCAGAATATACACCACTAAGGCAGGAACTTATCCTGAAAGCCACCAGGCATTCTATTAACCTGATAAACAGAGAAACATCAAGGATACTAAAGATACTGCCAGCCTGGTATAGGCCAGCAGCCAACTTGGCGCTCAAATATGTAACTGGAATGACAATGCGGTTCCTCAAGGGGACAGACGAGGCCATTGCGAGATCCGAAGACCGACTTAACCTTTACAAAGATCTGCAGTACGGGCAGAACAGGGAAGGAGAGGCTATCATGCATGTGTCGAGTGTTGTCAACGACCTTGTCAAGCTGGCTGGCCTGCATGGTGGAGATCAAGAGGCTGGCTAGTTGATTGATTAAATAGAATCTGTTGCAGTCTTTTCGTCCAATCTTTTCATTCTTTTTTCGTAAATGATGATTGCAGCGGTAATTGCAATGTATGCTGCCTGAAATAGCTCATCGTAGATCCCAAATGAAGCTGGTGCCGCTCTTCCAGTAATAGGATTGCCGGGCATTCTGGTAATAGCCCATATTGCAATGAGCACTGCTGTTCCTGCTATGCCTGCATAGTACCATGGTGTTCCCCAGCGCCTAGCCATTGGCAGTGCCCAGAACATCTGGGTAATGCCTGCTACTGTGAAGAATATCGCCGTATATGAGAACAAGCCTCCCTGCGGGCCTCTTTGCTGTGGTGGAGGTGCTTGCGAAATCTGAGTCTGAGTCTGCGCTGCCGGGCCGGTGGCATTTGTGTTGATATTGGCATTGTCTCTAAAACTTGCCGGCGGCGGTTGATTTGCATGTGAAAGCTGACCTACTCCCATTGTCAAATGAAGGATACCGGGAATTACTGTAATTACTGCCGCTACATAGCACATTATTTTTATTCTAGTTACTGACATGGCTCGGCTCATCTGATTCCATCCTCTTATCCTAGTTAGACTTTTCCATTCTGTAGATTTGATTCAAAGGAATCGATTGCAATAGCGACCGACAATCTACCTACCTACCTATCTTTCTATCAATTTATTCTGCCCTCGAAAACAACTGCTCATATCTTTCCAGAATCTCGTTGAGAAATTTCTTGCCCTCCTCTGATATCCTATACATTATTATCTTTTTGTTTCCCCACTTTTCTTCTACCCTTATTATCAATCCTTTTTCAGCCATATCAACAACTATGCCCTTGTGGGCCGCATTGTTGAGGCCACAGTAACTCATGAGCTTGCTTTGATTGAGCTCGCCGTATTCCAAGAGTTTCGAAAGTATATCCTTTCTAATGTAAACTCTGTCCCTATAGTCATGCATGGGACCCCTGTGCTGCTGCGAATTGTCCAAGATATAGCAGAATCGAGCCTGTCCTTGCATAGTTCATTGATATACCTGTAGGTATTTATATGTTGACATTTTTGTCTCTACATCTGACAAAATATTTCTATACTGTAAAGAGCAGGCGCTAAAGCTTTTGAGGTATTTCGTTCAAGGGCGAGCGCTCAGCGTGGATCTGCGACATCTCTAGCGCAAACTTTTGCAGAAATGCAACAGCCTGAAGGTCTGTGTTCAGCCTGTACATGTTTGTCTTGCCTATCTTTCTGCTCAAATAGATTATCTGCATCTGGTCTAGGTTTGGAAGCTCTCTGAAAACAGTCCTAAATGAGAGGCCAGTTTTTTTGGCTATCTCGCCAGGAGAATAATCAAACTCCTTGTGGTCAAGGAAAAAGTCGATTATCTGCGAAACTGCTCGGGAAGAAAAGATATTTGAAAGAATCCCCTCGTACTCTGCAGCATCATCATTTTGCGCAGACATAATATATCTTGATTACGGACATATTTGTGCTTTGCTATTGCAAAATACATCGTTATTATCTACCCAATGGTCCTGGCTATCTTGATAAAAAAGATAAATAGCGCTAATGGCCCAGTCTCTTTATGAGCCCATTTGAAGTTGCTGTCCTGCGCATTCTGGTCAAGAGGCAGCAGCCTGTAAAGTTCTCGGTTCTGGTTGGCGGCTTTCCTGATGATTGCGAGGACAGTGTACTCTCGGCAATATCTGCTTTGGAACTGGGCGGTTATATCGTTATTTCTGATTATGGGCCTGATGGGTATATTGTGATAAACAGAGCCAAGCGGCACGAGATTCTTCAGATCGTCGAATCAGATATGGGCATACCTTTTGCCAGAAAGATAGAGGGAGAAGCACAGGAAGAGAAGAAGATAGTGGTTGCTCCAATCTCTGGCAACAAGTCAAAGCCAAGCTTTGTCATGTCCAGACCTGGGCTTTCTGGACGTACCGTGGGAATTGCTATTGCCTCTATTCTCGTAGTAGGGTTGCTTGGTACAGGATTTGCCTCGCAAACTGCAAGCAGCGGTCAGGAATCTGTCATCCACCATGCTGCATTTCACAATCACTGGAATGCATATTCTAATGCCCCTGGCAGCAATTTGTTGCTTGTCAATAACTATCATACGTCAGCTTCGTTTGTTGCATGGCATTGTATTTATAATGCCACCAGCCAGAGCTCATAGCGCTTCTGTCAATTCAGATCGGCCAAAGTTCAAGCCAACGGTACCTGCGGCAATAGATTAGAACTTAGTACTATAACTTGCAATCGGCACAAATATCTAGAGGCTGGCATGACTACTCATTGTAATGGGCCAAGAGAAAGCCAAAAAATCACTTACTCAAGAGTTCTTTGACTTTCTCAAAACATTTGGAGTTATAGGTTTGGCAATAGCGTTTGTGATAGGCGCTGCCGCATCAAGCCTTGTTACAGCGTTGGTTACAGATATTGTCAATCCCCTTGTTGGGTTATTTCTGCCAGCTGGCGATCTGGCCAAGATGCAGGTCAATGCTACCTCGGTCTCTGGTACGACGTCTTCATTTCGGTATGGCGACCTTACAGGACACATTATTGATTTTCTCATAATAGCCTTCATTGTCTTTTTGGCATACAAAGTGCTTTCAAAGCATGGAATTGTCGAAGATAAGACAAAGCCGGCATCATAGAAAAGCGGCGACATGATACTGTTCAAGCCAATCAGAGGCAGAAATTGACAAGCAACTAAGTTCACCTACAGCAGCTTCTGGATGAAAAATATCTTTTGACAATGCCAAAAGAAGGAGGAATAAATAGGATGTAATGGATTTTTACTCTATAGATCCATTGCACAAATGTTATAATCAAAAAGTTGTGCCTGTCAGATGAATAGCTAGAATGGGGCTAACCGCAGGGATCCTTGGCATGATATTGATACTGGCAGTGCTTGGACTCGGTTGGCATGTGGTCTGGGATGGCATGATTAAGGGGTTTGGTGTTGTTAGACAGGCCGTAGCAAGCATATCTGAATATTTCTTTTCATCATACCGCGCTTCCTCAGCTCAGGAAAATAATCCAAGCCTTCATGCTACTCCTGAAAAGAATCATTACAAGCTATAGCCAGTTTTTTTTTAATAGCCGGCATCTTTCATTATCCGATTGTCTTTACAACACAAATCTGTTGATTCTTTATGGTGCTGGCAAGACTGGCACAGGTATTCTGCTCTAGCTATTTTTGTTACTCTGTATAGATCAGATTGTAAGGATATTTTTTGCTTCGTTTACTTTCTCCAAAAGTTTTTTGAGAAAGATGTTTGCAAATTGCTCAAACGAATACACTCCATACTTTTCTTTGTACTCTGCCTTTCTTTTCTCGTATTCTGAGGCAAGCCATTCAAAGTCGGCTTCTTTTAATTTAACGACATAATTCTGTGAGTTGGCCTTTGATTCAAACATGTTCAGCATAAAAATGCCTGCAAAATGTGTGAAACTGCTTGTCCTGTATTTCATGGCATATTCGTCCTTTAGCTTGGCATAGTTTTCTTCCAGCCATGCCTTTACATCTGACCTGATGGTAAGGGAAGTATACCTGCCTGAAAAGTCTGCCTTGATATTGTTCATGCCGACGGTGTAGTATCCGCGCTTTACTTCATTCATCATAATTATAAGGGCACTTGGGAGAAACATTCCTGGGTAAAATTCGTCTGTTGACTTTTCCAGCCTGCTCAAAATGGCGGGCTTGAGGCCTATTGTGGCATAACCCTTACTGGGCACGGTTTGTGTAGATATGTTATTCATTAATTAATTTTTACAATCTATTTTTGCTCCTTTGCTATCATGGAACAGCATTTCAAGACTGAGAGATGCTGCTCTGTACATGTTTGTCTATCTCACCGCAACAACGGGGCAATGTGCGTGGCTGATGACATTGCTTGCCACACTGCCCAAAAGGAATTTTTCCATACCTGTCATTCCCAAGGTGCCGATAATTATTACATCGATATCATTATCTTTGGCATATCCTATTATGGAATCTGCTATCGAAGATCCGGATATAACTTCAGTCTGTACCTTCAGATTTTCTCTTTCACAGGCTGCCTTTATTTCATCTAAAAGTTCTTTAGCCTTTCTTTGCACTGCCTCCTCGTAAGGCTCAACCCTGCCTCCCCTGTAGTATCCCAGCATATCGCCTACAGCTCCAAGGCCAAGGGAATGCTTGTCAATTACATGAATAGCTATTATTTCAGAATCCATAGCTTTGGCCAGCATGGAGGCAAACGCAACGATTTTGTCTTTGTAGCCTGATCTGTCAACAGCGATCAGTATATTTCTGATTTGGTTTGATGTCATTTATCCAGCTATCAACTCCTTCACCGCTTTATCAGCCTGACATCAATTGGGTTAACCCAATCCTTAACATCAGTGCCTGCAACTACGTCTTCGTCTCTCGGTACAAGGTAAATGACATCGTGCCTTGGAGGAGTTTTCTTTTGAGTCGCCAAGCTGACAAGAATAAATACTGCAAGCGAGATCGGCGGCGGGATCATTGTATCCAGACCGGCCCACGATGCCCAGGGACTAGTCGATGGAGCGGTGGATATTAGGAAGTACAGAAAAAGCCTTATCGCCGATCCTACAGTAATAGAAGCGACTGCCCCAGCAGCAGTTGATTTCTTCCAATATGTACCAAATATCACAGGAACCAAACAACCTGCAAGTACAATATCAAAGGCAAGAACAAGATATCCCCCAGGCCTTGGAATGATGTACCCCACTGCAAAAGCCGTAAAGAACATTGGTATCACAAGCAGTCGGGTTGCAAGCAAAAGCTGTCTATCAGTGAATCTCTTCTTGTTCAAGCGTGGCAGTATATTTCGCTGCAACATATTTCTTGACAATACGCTTGCAATAGCAAGGGTTCCTCCGTTTGCTGTTGACATTCCACAGCTTATTGTGCTTACCAGAACCAAGATTCCCAGTATAGCCGGCATGTGATTGATAGCCAAGATGGGATAGAGTGTGTAGGGGTCGTTGAGTTTTGGCTCAAGTGTGAATCCAATTATTCCCATCATGCTGACTGGAATCAGTATCAGCAATGTCAGCCCTGCTCCGAAATAGCTGCTCTTCTCGGCAGTCCGGCCACCATCGGCTGCAAAAACTCTTTCCATAAAGTCAAGCGCGACTATATCTCCCAAGCCGAGACTGAGTATTGCGGCCCAGTTTATCAAAGCGCCATTACCTACATCGTACAGACCAGACATGTCCATAAAATTAGCCGGGGCATTTGCAACAATCGTTTCAAGCCCGCCTGGGATTGGCGACCATGGACTGATAAAATACAGAAAGCCTCCCCAGAAGCCCACTACTGCAAGATAGATATGGAAAATATCGGTATATGCACAGGAAAACAATCCTCCAAAGTAAGTATACAGTAATATTATTCCGGTTGAAATCAGCATTGCAAATACGAGTGGTATTCCCAATACAGTGCTCAGGATGTATCCGCTTGCCCCCAGGTTTCCGGCAACAAGGACAATGAAGCTTATAGACATTATGGTGCCGGTCATTACTTCTGTAGTATTTCCATAGCGTCTGAAGTAAAAATCTGCCAGGGTAATCATGTTCATGCGATTGAATTTCTTTCCAAAGAAAGCGCCCGTAAGCACCAGACATATTGCAAGCCCCAGTGGAAGAACCGCGCCGCCCCAAAAGCCACCTGTAAAGACACCAGCAACAGCGCCCAGAGACGTGTTTCCGTCAACTGCTTCAGCAACCAGCATCGTCCCAACAAAGAATAGTGGCAAACTTTTTCCTGCAACGATATATCGCTTGCTGCTCTTCTTGACCAGTTTCACTGCTAATACGCCAATAGCGGCTGTTGCAGCTACAAAAGCTAGGATGGCAACCGGATAGTAGAGCGGAATATCCGTCATTCTCTATTTATAATTAGTAAATATATAAAAACATATCGATACGTTCGACTGTCGAACTAGAATAGCTTGTGATCCCGGGCCACGTGCATACTAAAGGCAGATTCTTTATCGAAAGATTCGTCACATGTGATGCACATATAGATCGTTTTTTTCTGGTGAACCTTGTCGGCGTGATCTAGAAGCTGCTCCCTTTCATTAAATGCCTCTCCACAGGATCCACATCCATATCTTTTCATTTTTATGCCGAACAAACAATAATCAATAGTTATTCTGTTAATTAACTATTTAATATTGCTGCTTATTACCATTTCATTCTTTTCAACTTTGCGTGCAGGAGCGGATCCAGCTTTCTCGACGTATCAAAGCATTTCTGGGATTCATTTATTCTGCCAATAAGCGAGAGCGCTCTGCCCTTGTTATACCATGCCTTAGCATAGCCGGCATCCTTTTCTATTGCTTTGTCAAAGCACTCTATGGCCTGCTCTGTCCGTTTCAGCTTGAGCAACGCAAGTCCCTTGTTATTCCATGTTTTAGGATTACCAGGATCTATTGTGATGGCATTTGAAAAAGCTGCAAGCGCATCTTCTGTTGCGCCTTTCTTTTCTAACATCAATGCTTTATCGCCCCATGCGTATTCGTTTTTTGGATAAATTTGAAGAGCCTTCTCAAATGCGTCTAATGCTTCGTCTATTCTATTTCCGTTGGCCAGATCTTCACCATATTTGACCCATTCATCCGACGCTTCCCTTCGAGAAACTTTCTTGATTACTGGCTTCTCGGGGGCCTTTTTGCCAAATAGCCATTCGAGTACCATATCTATTCTTCTCTTGATGGGCGAAATTATTATACTTTAGTAACCGACCGGTATCAAAATACTCACGGGATCTCGTCGGCTTTGTGTAGCTGATCTTCTTTCTTGTCTCCTTTCAAACCTATGGTGCCAAGGTACAGAAAGATGCCGCTTGCCACCAGTATTGCAGCAAACATGGCTATGACTCCTGATAAATCCATATACCATAGTAATTAGTAAATGTATATAAAATTTATGATCTGCGGCGTGGTGACAGCTGATCAAGCTGGCGACAAAATTAGAGCTTGGAACCTGCAACACCTGTCAACAAGACCAATTCTTGCTGACATGCTTGCAGATGCCGGATTCTTTCAGTATATAAAAACAGAAATTGATGTCGTCTATGGTGATATCAGGTACAGACTTGCCAGCTTCGTGCTTTAGGTCCTGAATGAAATCATAAATTTCATCTGCTGTGATATCGCTTTGAGGATAACCAAGGTTTTCATTCACTGTATTGTACATCGCGATATAGTAGCTGAGAAATGAGTTCTTTATAATGGCCTGTTCGTAATCCCGACCGGTTTTCTGTCGTACTACAGACGCCATCCCTGTCTATCATGCTCAAATCCTTATAAGGTTTGGGGTACAAGATGTAAACTACGGATTTATTCGTGCAAGTTCATAGGTAGACTACATTTTTCATTCGAAATTGTCAATTTTTTCATATAGTTTATCGTCAAATATGAATAGTTAATTATAAATACGTATATTACTAATATCTGGGTATGAAGCTGAAGAACATTCCAATAAGCAAGATAGATATAGCAGAGGAGAATGTCCGAAAAGAGCACGCCTTTGGCGAAGATAAAAGCGACAAGCTGATTGTAGACCATTTATCAAAATTTGACCTTCTTCAGCCGGTGGTTGTACGGTTCGACAACGAAAGTCAGAGGTACAAGCTACTGATTGGCCGCAGACGCTTCTTTGCCCTTACATCAAGAGGAGAAAAGGAAATTCCGGCAGTAGTGACCGAGCTTGAAGGAGCCGAAGCAGAGGCAGCTTCTCTGTTTGAAAACCTCATACGCAAGGACCTTGCACCTCTTGAAAAAGCAAAGATGGTCAAGAGGCTGGTAGAAACCACAGAGTCAGGAATCACCGGAGTATCAAGAAAATACGGCTTGCCTAAAAGCACCATAAGCGAATGGCTCAGTATTCTAGAGCTTCCAGAAAAGCTTGCAGAAAAGCTTGATTCGGGTGAAATTACGCTATATGAGGCTATTCAGATCACAAGGAAGCCAAAAGCGGTGCAGGAGAGGCTTGTCACCGCTATAGCTTCTGGCAAGCTGCAGGAGGAGATGGTGCGAGAAGGTGTAAAGCGTGGCGCACCAAGGGGCCTGCTTACCATACGCCTCGTATTTGACCCGAGGAAAAAATTTGACAAAAGGCTATGGGATCAGCTGAATGAAAAGGCCGCAGAGAAGGGCCTGGAAGTAACTGATTATGTGCGAAATGTGCTTTCAGAGCATGTTCACTAATATGCCCGCGTCAGCCAAAGCGTAACTTACAGTTTTTTCCTTTTTGCCTGAAAACTGAATTTGTTCTGTTCGACAGTCGAATATTTGAAAAACGTAAATTACTGAGCAATATTTAAAAACTCTTATTAACCAATTACTAATTGCAGATAGACCATGGGAATGGAATTTTACGGTGAATCATACAAAGGCAATGACGAACCCATCTTCGTAGGAATACCCACGTTTCTGAAATTGCCATGGGTAAGAAGCCAGGAGGAGCTGCAAAAAGTAAAGCCAGATGTTGCAATAGTAGGGGAGCCATTTGATTTTGGAACAACTATTCGGCCCGGAGCAAGATACGGCCCTAGGGCAATAAGAGCAGCTTCGACAGTTCCGTCGCCACCATATGAGCATTTTAACATCGAGACAGGAGTCGATCCTTTCGGAGTTTTCAAGACAGTCGACTACGGAGACGTAATTGTTTCTCCGGGTGATGTAGTAGAATCGCTTAAAAGAATGACAGACAAGGTAAAGCAGGTTCTCGATATCGATGCCATTCCAATAATGCTTGGAGGCGACCATTCTATAACATTTGCAAATGTGCGGGCCTTTGCCAAAAAATACAAGAACATAGGCATGATTCACATAGATACGCACGCTGACTGTGCTCCCCAAGGACTTTGCGGGTTCAAATACGATCACGGCGCTCACATCAGAAGGATTATGGAACTTGGGTGTCTTAAGGGCAAAAACTATACCCTGATAGGGCCAAGAGGCTACTGGCCGGGGCCTGACCTGTACAAATGGATGGCCGATCAGGATTTCCAGTGGTTTACGATGCTAGATGTTGAAGAGCTTGGAATAGACCAGATTGCAAAGGAAGCTGCAGATAGGGCAAATGATAACGTAGATGCAGTGTTTATCAGCTGGGATATCGACACATTTGACCCTGCGTATGCGCCAGGAACAGGAGAGCCAGAGCCAAACGGCCTTACATCAAGGGAAGGGATGAGGCTGATGAGATTGCTCTCGACTTCTTTCGACCCAGACAGATTTGCATTTGACCTGGTCGAGGTTGCGCCAAACTATGACGTAAGCGACGGCAACTCGTACAATGGAGGAATCACGTCCGGGCTGGCAAACAGGCTGATAACTGAGCTTATGGCAGGTCTGTCTTTAACAAAGAAGGGAATGCTGGAAGGTCGCCCTGTAAGGCCCAAGTTCTACCGTGGCAAGGGGCATACGTATGACTTTGGCAATGGGCCGCATGCAAGGCCGCCAAAAAGACCTGCTCTGACCTATGGACCCAAAGCAGCTAAAGCCAAAAAGTGACACAACGTATGAAAATACGGGCAAAAGTAAAGGGAGAGCCGGACACAATTCCCTTTATAAGGACTTTTTCGCTTCAAGACAGGTCTGACGAGGAGATTTTTTTTGGAATGGCGGCTGCAGTGCAGGACAAGCTGGCCAGAAAGTTAAAAATTAACGTAAACGAGGCTCTAGTGGTTTATTGCGCCCTTGTTCTGGACCAGGCTCTTAAAGGGGTAGATGCCCGGACTATTCAAGATAGTGCCCGTACCATTCTATCTGCTGGCGATGTGATGATAGGAGTGCCAGAGACTTTGCATACTGTTACATTTGAACTCGCAATCAATGGCCGTGCTGAAAGGATAGTGCTGGAAGAGCCGATTCCAATTCCGTCCAGACGTTATTACACAGCTACGGCAGCAAGAATGCCCGGTAAGAAGAGCAAGGAGCGTTAAATTAATCGAATTGATCACCAGCAAGCTTTTTGACCTGCAGAATGGAAGGAAGCAACAATCATGGTAGATGTCTGGACACTTGTCTTGGTTTCAATTCCAGCTATGATTGCGCTTGGAGTGCGCCATGCTTTGGATGTCGACCACATAACTGCAATTGACAACTTGGTAAGGTTGCATAATGCACAAAAAAAATCAAGATGGGTTGGCACAGGATTCAGCTCAGGACACATGCTCTCTGTGCTGGCTGAAATGGTTTTCATAATCTACATTATTGCAGATATTAATGGAGCCGGTGGGCTTCAGCTATGGGGTAGCGTCATTGGGGCCATTGCTCTTGGAGTAATAGGCTCGATGAATATCTTCTCCATGAAAAGATATGGAAAAACCAGCCCTGCAATATTTGCCAGCAAGGTTCTATCCAGAACAGGAATGATTGGGCCGTTTGGCTCTGCTCTGATAACTGGACTTGTTTTTGGTCTTGGGTTTGACACCGCTACCCAGATCTCGGCTTTAACTCTCTCTGCAATTGCATCGGCAACTGCAGGAGTACAGGTTGCCCTTGTATTGGCAGGCTTTTTTGCCCTGGGCATGATCCCTGTAGACACACTGGACAGTGTCATTCTGCGCTCTGCATTTCACAGGATATTCAACAGCCAAGGGTTCCGCCACATGTCTTATGCACTCTCTGGCTCTGCACTCACAGTAGCCGGCCTAGAGTCCTATTCGACGATAACAGGTGTCAATATACTGCCAGAATGGTTTGGCATGGCTCTTGCAATCAGTATTATTGCTGCTTCATTTGGGTATGCCTTTGCAATGCGTGACAAAGGCAGAGAAAAGGTTGTACATGAGCATCGGCATCAGCATGGCGATGGCAATTCATATTCGCATATCCATACCCATCAGCACGCTTTTGAACAAGAGCACGATCACGAACATGAGCACAAGTATGAGCACGATATGGATGTAAAGGAGAAGGCGAATAACAGCAATAGAGACAGTGGCACCAGTAGCGAAGGCGGGTAGAATAAAAAACAAACTGCAGCCTTCTAGTCTCTGCTCTTCAATTCCATTCTATCGTGACGTAACAGTGAGCTGGCATCAATGATAGTGGTGGGCAGGACGCTGCATCTTGCCTAATCTGTCAAAATGGTCATGTGTCTTGTTGCCACCCTCGTGGGAGTGAGTCGTGCCATCTGCATGTGTATGCGTAGACATTGTGGGCTTGGCCATCATTACATCATCAACACGCATGAGCATGCAGGTTACCTCGACAGCCGTCTTGATCACCTGCTCCTTGACCATGCAGGGTTCGATGATGCCCAAGGAGAACATATTCTTGATTTCACGGCCAAATGCATCTATTCCGTACCAGTTCTGGTTATGCCCATTTCCGTTCCCGGGGTGCCATTTTTTATCAGAGTTTCTTGCCCTGAGGGCTACCATGGCGTCAATAACATTCATCCCAGCGTTTCTTGCCAGCGTGAGCGGTATCTCCTCAAGGGCATCTGCAAATTTTTGCATGACAACCTGTTTTCTGCCCACTGCATACAAGGATCTATCCCTGATCATAGTCGAGATAAGCGATTCTGCTGACCCACCTCCGCCCACTACAAAAGGCCTAACAATAAAGTCTTTCAATACACCAATTGCATCCAGTACGGACCTGTGGCATTCGTCAAGAGCAGTTTTTGTCCCTGCCCTCAGAAGGAGCGTCACAGACTTTGGATCCTGACATCCTTCTATGAAGACCATCCTGTCATCACCGACATGCTTTTCAATCACTCTGCCTGCAAAACCCAGTGATTCTCCTGACATGCTTTCCAAGTCAGTAATCTTGCCGCCGGTGGCTTTCTGGGCCCATTGCAAATCATTCTCTTTTACCCTGCGGATTGAAATAATGCCCTCTCTGGCAAGCAAGGTCAACGCCAGCGGACTGATGCCCTTCCTTGATATGACTACATTTGCGCCACATTTGATTATTTTCTCAACCTTTTTCAGAATCTCAATCTGCTCTTGTTTTCTGATGGCATTGACCTGACTTGGCGCTGAAATAGATATCTCGGCATCAGTTTTTGTTCTATTGTTGTCCAACTCGTCGTCTAGTAGAAGAATCTTTGCCTTTTCTATCGCCTTGGGCATCAAAGAGCTGTCTATTGTTTTATCAATAACCATACCGTATACAAGTTCAGTATCAGAAATATTTCCTGTCTTTTCTTCGATTTTTATGTCGTCTGGCTCGATTTTGCCTTTGCCAAAGTCTGCAACTGCACACACTGCGTCAATTACAAGCCTTGCAATCTTGGCATCTTCATCCTGATGCTGTCTGTCGATGGAGCCTAGAATCTTTGATTTCAGGCAGGTGGACGCAAGCCTCTCCAGAGCCTGCCTATCAGAATTTGCCAGAGGATGGGCAATAGACTGCAGGATTTCAAGTGAAGTTTCCATAGCTTCTAGGTATCCGTCGATTATAGTTGCCGGAGCAATGCCCATCTGTAATAGCTCTTCTGCCTTTTCGACCAAAGCTCCGGCAAAAATCACAACTGAGGTAGTTCCGTCGCTTACTTCATTATCAACAGAATTTGATGCATCAATTATAGCTTTGGCAGCAGGGTGCTCAACGTCGATTTTGCGCAAAAGTGTAGCGCCGCTCTTTGTCACCGTGACTTCGCCAAGAATATCAACAAACATCTTGTCCATGCCTCTTGGGCCAAGCGAGTTTTTGACAAGCTCGGCAATCAGTTTTGCTGCAATAAGGTTATACCTTAGTGCATTGCTTCCACTAGTACGTCTGACTCCTTCACCGAACAAGCTTGTCATCTTGTTTGCTGTCAATAGCCTGTCTCACCTGTTTCTATTTGTCAGTCTGTCCTGCAGTAATTATCAGAGAAAAATGAAACTGTGTGAAGCAAAGCAGACATGGCACACAAGTTTGCACAGTTGTACCAAGGCCAAGAATATTCATTGGCAGTATTAGTAAATATGTTGTATTTATGCAGAGCTATATCGTGGGTATACTACGAAAAGGCTTTCTTTCAAATCCGGAAGAGGAAAAGTAAGTTACGGATTGACCTTATTTTACGATAGCCAGATTATTATAAATACATGCATTATTAATTACAACGTATGATGTTATCTCCGCGTGAAATTGACAAACTCTACATTTTCATGGCAGCCGAAATTGCCCGGAGGAGAAAACAGAGAGGTTTGAAATTAAATTATGCCGAGGCTATTGCGCTGATAGCAGATCACATTGTGGAAGGGGCAAGAGATGGAAAGTCGGTTGCTGAGCTTATGAGCTCGGGCCGCAAAGTCCTTGGCAGAGATGACGTTATTGCAGGCGTGCCGGAGCTTATAAAATCTGTTCAGGTGGAAGCAACCTTTAATGACGGAACCAAACTTGTCACCGTTCATAATCCGATAGTATAGTGCGGTGTGGCGTGACCATTAATGATCCCAGGCGAATATCTTCTCCGCAAAGACCCTGTCGTTGCTAATGTGGGTAGAAAGACTGCAAGGGTAAAGGTAAGCAATACCGGAGACAGGCCCGTTCAGGTTGGCTCGCATACACATTTTTTTGAAGTCAACAAGGCTCTACGGTTTGACAGAAAGCGAACCTACGGGTACCATCTTAATATCCCATCAGGCACCTCATTGAGGTTTGAGCCCGGAGACACAAGAGAGGTAGAGCTGACAGAATACGGCGGGAAAAAAGTGGTGTATGGGTTCAATGGCCTTGTAAACGGGAAATTGTCTGAAAAGAAAGCCCTTGCCTTCAAAAAGGCAAGGCAGAACGGCTTTAGAATAGAGTCCGACGGTGGTGGCAGCTAGCAATGCTCAAGATCCCAAGAAAGCAATACGCCGAACTCTATGGGCCTACTGTTGGCGACAGAGTCAGGCTGGCTGATACTGACCTCATAATCGAGATCGAAAAGGATCTGTTGACCTATGGCGACGAGCTGGTCTTTGGCGGCGGGAAGAGTATCAGAGACGGGATGGGTCAGGCAAGTGGGATAACGAGCAAAGATGCCCTTGACTTGGTTATCACAAACGCAATAGTCATGGATTCTATGCTGGGCATAATCAAGGCTGACATTGGCATTAAAAACGGTCTGATAGCCGGAATTGGCAAGGCCGGCAACCCTGACATAATGGATGGAGTCAACAACAAGATGATCGTTTCTTCTGCCACCGAAGTCATTGCTGGCGAGCACACTATATGCACGGCTGGAGCAATCGATACTCACATACACTTTATCTCGCCTCAACAGGCAATAGAAGCAATCTGCAGCGGAACTACCACCATGATAGGCGGCGGCACCGGGCCTGCAGATGGCACGAACGCTACTACCTGCACTCCCGGGCCTTGGAATATCCATCGCATGCTTGAGGCGCTGGATGAATTCCCGCTCAACTTTGGTCTGCTTGGCAAAGGAAATGATTCGCAGGAGCCTGCGCTGGTTGAGCAGATTGCAGCCGGGGCATGCGGCCTGAAGTTGCATGAGGATTGGGGCTCTACACCCGCGGCAATTGATGCTGCGCTCCGGGTGGCTGATAAAACCGACACCCAGGTCGCTATCCATTCAGATACCCTGAACGAATGCGGATTTGTCGACGATACAATAGCTGCTATTGCCGGCAGGACAATCCACACCTATCACACCGAGGGAGCCGGAGGAGGCCATGCTCCAGATATTATGAAGATTGCCGGCGAGAAGAATGTCCTGCCCTCATCGACAAATCCTACCAGACCATTTACCACCAATACTCTTTCTGAGCACCTTGACATGATGATGGTCTGCCACCACCTGAACCCTTCGATACCAGAAGATGTCTCTTTTGCAGAATCCCGCATCAGAAGGGAGACCATAGCTGCAGAGGATGTTTTGCATGACATTGGGGCATTGAGCATGTATTCTTCTGACAGCCAGGCAATGGGCCGTGTTGGCGAGGTTACTACCAGGCTCTGGCAAACAGCTGACAAAATGAAAAAGGCTGCTGGGAGGCTGAAAGAAGAGTCAGGCGATAATGATAACCTGCGCGTGAAGAGATACCTGTCAAAAGTTACAATCAATCCAGCAATAACCCATGGCATTTCAGATTATGTGGGCTCGCTGGAGCCGGGCAAGCTTGCCGATATTGTCATCTGGAGCCCGGAATTTTTCGGAACAAAGCCCAAGATGGTCATAAAGGGCGGGTTTATCGCCTATTCTCTTATGGGTGACCCAAATGCATCAATTCCCACTCCAGAGCCAGTCTACTACAGGCCAATGTTTGGAGCATTTGGCCGGGCAAGATACGCAACATGCCTGACCTTTATGTCAAAGCTTGCCATAAGAAATGGAGTTGCAAAAAAGCTTGGCCTGCGTAAAAAAGCAGTGCCGGTCAGAAATTGCCGCAATATCAGCAAAAAAAACATGGTATACAATGACCTGACACCCAAAATAGAGATCGACCCCGAGACCTATATTGTCAAGGTGGATGGAAAAGTAGCAACCACCGAGCCAAGTGCAGAGCTGTCTCTTTCAAGGCTGTACAACCTGTTTTGACGAATTGGGTTCGGTTGTCGAACTGAAAATATTTATATATTTACTAAATATAATAATCAATATGAAACCAGTCAAAACTGAAGCCGACGTACAGAGCGCAGCAAAGAACGCTGTAGAAGCGCTTTATGGAAAAGTTGAGGGCTTTAGAATCAGAACTCTGCTTCCTTTCCCGACTGAGCATAAGGCCGAAGCATGGGACGCTCAGGTTGTTTTTATGTCTAAGGGCATGCAATACACAGTTGACCTGCTTATCAACAGAGACGACGGGCAGGTTACAAATGCGAGGCTGATAGATCAGATGGCTCCGCTCTAGTTTTTTGTTCTTCTTTTAATTTTTAGGCTTATTTTTTTGATTATGAGGATCAGCTGCTTTTCGGTAAATAGAAAAAAGGAAAAAGTAGAGCGCTGACTCTGCCGCTAAATTCCTCTATTCCCTAGCTTGCCTGCCCTTGCTGCCGCAACTATCATGGCTCCAAGCGCACCGGCCATCATAAGTACAGGCCATGGAAATTCAGGTGCTACAGTTGTTCCTGTTATTGTGACAGTGTGTGTGCTGTGGTGATAGTTTATCTCCAAAGTGGTTGCGGTATCATTGTCGGATGTAACAATGATGTCATTATCAGCAACTGCATTTCCATCTATTGCCACTGCGATATCTCCGCTCAGCATAGCCTTTGGTATGGTTATCTGAGTTACACCATGTGTGCCACTCTGTCCTGTGACTTGGAAGGAGATCTGCTTTTTGGATTGGTCAAAGTTGACATTGCTCACAGTGGAGTTGCTTGCAATCTGCAGATCAAAGTCTTGTTCGGCGCCGCTATCAGAGTGTGCCTTGACGGCAAATGCATTTGGGCTGACTACCACAAACTTGGTAGATGATTGAAGCTGTGCTTTTACATCTGCACTCAATGCCCCAAGCAGGTCAGCCTTGACTTCCAGTTTAGCCTGCACTGTATAGTCTCCCTGTTTTGCGTCGCTTGGCAGGGTAAACGATGCAGTATATCCTCCATTGCTATCGAGCTGTGTAGTGCCATTGTTTACCACATTGCCATTGTTATCCTGAACCTGTACCAGGATTAGGCTAGTCCCCTGCAATGATGCGAGAAGTTGTGAGGATACGTCACCATTTACGGTTACTTTCTCGCCGGGCTTGTAGAGGTGATGGTCTGTCTGGACTGTAAGTGAATCTTTGGAGTCGGCTGTTGTCTGAGAATATGACGAGTGATATGATGTATGTGATTGACCTTGGCTCTGTCCTTGCGACTGGCCTGCAGTAGCACTGGCGCTGGCATTAGCATTGACGTTTGCGTTGCTGTTTGTATTTGTATTTGTATTTGCGCCAATATTTGCACTGGCATTGACGTTTGTATCTGCATGTACCTTGTCTTTGGTGCTGACCTGGCCAAAGCTGTATTGCATATGCAGGGCAGCTCCAACTGAAAGTAATACGAGCAATATCGCAGCTGGAATTGCTGCCCTTTTTGCTATTCCTGTGTCGTTCATATTAATCTGGATGCACCTTACATGTTCGTGTATATAACATCCATAGCCATCATAACCCAGACAAAAATCATAGAGAAGAAATACTTAGAAGAGTAAATTGAAAAATTATGCAGTAAAATGATCTACTTTTTGGAGGGTCAAGGCATAACGCAGTTTCAGTTTGTTGGCGGTAGGTAGTTAGTTAGGCCAGCTTAATGACTATATTCCCCGGCTTGCCGTTTGCCCTCAACCCTATTCTCAGGGTATTGTCAGAATACTCAATGTCGCCTATGCTATCCTTGAATCCCCGAGACGCCAGATGAATTCTGCTTGCCTTTAGATTGATTAGAAACGACCCATTATCATTTTCAGTAGCTGAAACAAAACTTGTCATTTTTTCATTGACAAGCTCAAACAGTTCTCTGCAAACCGGCTTGATGATATCCCATGCTTCTGTTTCAGTAATTTGTCTGGCGACCATTCAACGCTTCCTATTCTGGGTGGTAATAATAAGATAAGGCGCACTTCACTTCACTTGGAACTTTTGTTATTTCAAAAACCAATGCTAGCAGATAATGACTTCATTTAGACTGCCTAGCTTTTGATTTTTTCTTGCTCTTTGGTGGAAGCTTTGATGCATAGGCAAATGACTTATCTATCCACGCCCGCAGGTCAGACGGTTTTGACTCTTTTGGAACAACAACATATTCTCTCATTATGTGTCCAGGCATAGGTTCAAAGACACTGCCACCATTTTCCAACAGGCCCTGACGATCCTTTTCAGAAAGCCTCAACCATGCTCTTGCCGTGTAGCCCCATAAACATATTGCCGTTCACAAAGCAACAGGGATATCCAAACATTTGGCGCCTCTCGACTCCGTGCTCTGGCTTTGGATTTGGCGCCACATTGTCAAATAATCTGAGCATTTCAGGCCCCGGCTTTTCAAACTTCAATGGGTTTTTGTCAGTGGAACTAGTACTTAACCGTGATATTGTTGGAGATTCCCGGTCTCTTAATGCATGCTACTCTGTAATTTTGTCGTTGAGATTAATTAATTATCCTTATTTTGTTTCATAGCTAAACGTGGTCAGCTCTAGGGAATATCATATGCGACGAATAATATTACAACTCAATTCTCAACTGTTGCTGTTAAGTGGCTTAGATAAGCATGCACATTTGCCACTCTATCTATCCGCCAGCATTCATTCTCGCAAGTTTGGATATGGTATTCATGTTCCGCATCGTTTCTTCATTGGCCTTCCTTGGAAGCTTGAGCTTTGAGCGTCCCATACCATCAGGATAATGAATATACACTTCGCGGCAGCCAAGTACCACCTCTTCTCTTCCTGTCGTGGAGATATCTGATGAAAAGTCCTTGGGAACGGGTCCTGAAAATAATAAAATGCCAACCTGTGCAGCGTTTGCGGCAGGGAAGGGGTTATGCAAGATAATGTTCTCAAGCTCCTTTACTGTTCGAATAATAGTGGGAATGTGCCTGCCAATCTTTTCAGACACTGCCCGCTCTAACTTGTTTACCAGTGCCATTTCGGAAAGGTCACTTTCGAACAAAACATTTCCGCTCTGAATGTAGGTGCGAACATTTCTTAACCCAATATTTTCGCAGAGCAACTTCAAATCTGACATGGAAATCATGTTGTTGCCGCTCACATTGACTGCTCGCAAAAACGCTACATACTTTGTCATTTTTAAATTGTGGTCTTGATTCTTGAACTAATACTTTGTGAGTCTGATGATATGCTAGAAATCCATTCTAGGTGGTAATGGCGGTTATATGCATGAAATTTGACATAACGGCGTTGGCAGGCGGAGATAGCCTTTTCTACTACGGCAATTAACCAACAGTAATGGCACGAGAAAAGTTAGAGTTGCCGTTTGAAATAACGTACTCTGAAAAGCCAAGCAAAAAGTCAAAAAGCATGAAGCGACTTGCCGTAATCGTAAAGCCAGAGACCGTAGACAGCCTTATTTCCTCTCTCAAGCAGATGGGCCTCGAATCTACCATATATGATGTCCGACGAGCTGGAAAGGACAAGGAAAGGGCTTCTTCTGGAAGAGGAACAGGCTACTTCGAAACTTCATACACTACAAGAAAGGTTGTGGCTACAGTGGTGAATTCAGATGATATCGAAGGAGTAGTCAGCAGAATGAAGAAGGCTCTGGCCGGAGAGAAAGGAGTCGTCATGATATCGCCGGTAGATGACTTGGTGATGATTTAGAGAACTTATTCAGACGCTCTGGAATTGATTGAGCAAGGGTAAAAATACACAGTAAGGATCTGCAACTAGGCCCTAGATTCAATCTTATTGTCTTTCTAATTGAAAGATTGAGTTTCCAGCTGACACTATCTGATAGTTGCTTTATGCATTATTTCAAATCATTTGCAGAGAAATATCGTCTCCGATGGGAAATGTTCTATCGATGACTGCGATATCCTGTTCGCTCAGAGACCAGCCAATTGCGCTTTCAGCATTCTCTCTGGTATGCTGCGGATTGCTGGCTTTTGGTATACTGAAGACATTTGGATGTCGTACAAGATAGTTGAGTGCCACCTGACGCGGGGTGCGATTGCCATGTCTCTTACCAATGTCAGCCAATACCTTACCCTGCTGGCTATTGGAAGAGGGAAAGTTGCCATGACCAAACGGTGAATATCCTACAATGGCAATCTGTTGCTCTGTACAGTAGGGCAACAACTGCCGCTCGATCCCACGCTGGTCCAGACTGTACAGAACCTGGTTGCATACAATGCGATGCTTTGATAGTGCCTGCTCGGCTTCCTGAAGGTCTGCCACATCAAAGTTGCTTACCCCGAAAAACCGTATCAGGCCATCGTCTACAAGCTTTTCCATTGCGCGCATGGTCTCTCTGATTGGATAGCTGCTGGGCCAGTGTAGAAGATAAAGGTCAAGCCAGTCTGTCTTGAGCCGCTTGAGGCTTCGCTTGCAGGCTTTTAGGGTGCCCTCGTACGATGCATTGGAAGGAAGGACCTTGCTTACCAAAAAGACCTCGTCTCGTCGTCCTGCAATGGCTTCAGCCACTATCTCTTCAGCCTGTCCATTGCCATACATCTCTGCTGTGTCTATGTGAGCAAGTCCAAGGTCAAGCCCCAGCTGCAAGGCTTTGATTGCCTGCATCTTGTCTTTGTGCGATCCTTGATTGATCTGCCATGTACCCTGACCTATTATGGGCACACCAACACCGGTCCATCCGAATTTGCGCTTTGGCACAGCAACTCTGGATGACATTCTATTGGTTCACCATATCTGATTCCTGTATCTCTCCTCTTTTGATCGCTTCCTTTTAGGTGACATGAATATGGCTGGCAAAATTATCAGAGTATGTATGATCATTCAAGGACATAAACGTCTGCGTGGGTGGGACTAGTAGAAGAAATTTGCAGAAGGCAGCTATTATGTTGTCGTACAACAGATTGACAAAAATGTATTCTTCAAACCCTGTATGGCAGCCTGCTATTCTTGCTTTAGATTCCTCTCTTTAGAATTATTTTTGGTAATCGTACTTTAAAAGTTGTTATGGAATAATGGGTGGTTCCGCATAAGTAACTTGGTCGCCGGATTTTGGCATGATCACAGGCAACCAAGATACAATATCAAGCGATATGTCAACATCACCCGCATGGCGTGATTTCTTGCCAGCAGACGAACATTTGGGCACACTAGAACCGGTCGCCTACTTTAATGGAGCAATGCCAACAGGGGTGACTGTGTCTCACAAGGGACGTATCTTTGTCAACTTTCCAAGATGGGGCGATGACGTTCCATTTACTGTCGCAGAGATTCGCGATGGAAGACCTGTTGCCTACCCGGATCCAGAAATCAATCAGATGAATGAACAGGATCAGCCTGCATCATTAGTGTCAGTGCAATCGGTTGTAGTAGATCCTGTAGACCGTCTGTGGATCCTTGATACAGGCAGCCCAATGTTCAAGCCAACTAGATACGGTGGACCAAAGCTTGTCTGTGTAGACTTGGAGACAAATCAAGTCATCAAGAAAATCCTCATTCCGCAAGATGTAGCTTTACCAACCACATACCTCAACGATGTACGTTTTGATCTCAGGCAGATCAAAGACCATGATAGAGGAATAGCATTTATCACTGACTCTTCCCAAAATGGGCCAAATGGAATTATTGTGGTTGATCTGATATCAGGCGAAAGCTGGCGCCGGCTAAGCGACCATCCTTCAACAAAGGCAGAAGACCTTCAAAGCTTCCTTCCTGTAGTTGAGGGTAGATCTTTTGTGATCAAGCAAGAGAATGGATCTACCGCTCTGGCAGCCAATATGGGATCTGATGGCATCGCAATCAGTGCAGATGGTGACCGGTTGTATTATTGTCCACTTGCAAGTCGAAAGCTCTACAGCGTAAGCACAAAAGCTCTCGTTGATCGTTCACTTGATGAGCAGAGTGTAGCAGGCACTGTTGAAGAAGAAGGCGACAAGGGCGGAGCATCTGATGGACTTGAATCAGATGCTCAGGGACGCATATACGTGACCAACTATGAGCACAATGCAATTCTGCGAAGGAATCTAGATGATGGATGGGAGACCATAGCATATGACCCTCGATTACTGTGGCCGGACACCTTGTCTATGGCAACAGACGGGTATCTTTACGTCACAGCAAATCAACTGCACCGCCAAGCGCGTTTTCATGATGGGCAAGATCTGCGCAGAAAACCATATACGCTCTTTCGCGTTTGGGTAGATGCTGACCCTGTCATGCTACGATAAAAATGGCAATATTTCAGCATTAGGATACGTATGTATTGTTGTGACTAAGGTACGTGTGCAAGATTTCGCCGGAGTGACTAACCTTGAAGCTTTTATTCATCAATCTCTACTCCCAATGTTGTGTACGACAATACAGCCAGAAGGGAGGCAGTTCAGCTTGCTATCGTGACCCTTGTCTCTACGTTTTCGTTTACGGTAGGAGCTGTGGCCTTGTCCCTTGGAGAGGGTTTTACTGTAGGCGCCGCGCCTGCTGTTGGAGTGATGTCTAACTCCAGCATGAGCGGTGCAATGGCTACGGCAATGAAGACCTATAATAGCCTCGAGGCTTACTCTCTGGACCTGACGATCATAGGCGTTATTATGATGGTTGGGGGATTTGGACTCGGAATTGGCTATTTTCTAGTTGTTCACAGAAGGATTAGAAGGCATGAACATCAACGATGAATGCTAAAGAATGTTGCATTTGGCTCTTGCGTTTAAGGATATTCACTGTGCGGCAGTGAGGAATGCATGGTCATGCATTCATGAATATTCCTCAAAATATCTTTCGCCGAATGACCAAGCATGATCTTCATCACGCTTTCAAATTTATCTGGATTTGAAATAATTTCACTTTCATTCACCCTGTAAATCAGCTTTAAGGTTTTGAGTATTAAAATAGCGGTCACTTTGTCGAGTGCTTCTTCTAAATACCGCCCTATGTCTTCAATACTTTTACCTTTTTTAGAAATTGCCAATGGGGTCTCACAAATGAGGTAAAGTGATTATCTCAGTAATGGGTGGGCCGCGTACAATGCATTGCACCACATGACAGTATTGGTAAGACACAATGGCTATGCTCTAAAGCCTTGTGTCATCTCATGACATGCCTGAGAATGTTTTATCGCTTCCTGTCTATCTTTCTTTTTATCTATATCAAAAGTGAGATTGCAGGTGTAACATCTAACAAGTAACAATTTGACAACGGTTCCAATGACGTACAACTTAATCCTTGCGAGATCACCGAAAAGTTAGGATGGCATTTGTGATTGGCCTGCCTGTCAATAAATCATCAAGGTTGAGATTGGAATTTGATGGGAAATTTTACATTTCAAGACGACTAATGAATCCTTTTATAGTAAAGCCAGTTAAATGTTCAGGATTAGCGCCACGTCCAAGAACAGCAAGAAGCATCATACAAGAATACCTATACAGGAAATTAAGATAATAGTGCTGGCATCGTTTGTAGCTACTTGTTTTGGCGCCGCTACTTTTGCTGCCCCGGTCAAAGCAGAAGCTATTCCTGGGCCCATACACCTCTCGGGAACAACAAACCCCAACCATATATTCAGAGTCGATATAAACTGGTTTTCAGCCAATATCGGAAGCAACAACACTTTTTCATTGCGAGTCTGGAACGCGTCCTCTGGGCAGGAAGTTTACAATAATCTGACTGTTGATTTTGTGATAACTCAAGCCCAGAACAGCAATGGAAGCCAATCTCAGAGCCAAGAATCTCAACTGGTCGATTCCCATCTTACCAAGCCTATGAGGCCTGCCGATAGTGCAACCTATACTTATGGTATGGATTATGCATTCAGCCAGCCGGGAAGCTATATGATAAAGATAGAAAATATCAACAATTCTGGCGAGAGCATTACATTCCCAGTCCAAGTTACTCCAGAATTTCCGTATGGAATGATTGGTGCAATAGCATCAGTTTCAATGGCAATAATTATTGTTATTGCCAGAAAGGGATTAGTTCTCAGATAGAAAAGAGGTTTCAAGTAGCCGGCTTGGCCGAGGTTCTACAGCGAGAACTAGTTCTACTTGCCTGAATTCTGATCCGCTATCTGGTTGATTTGAGTCTTGGTTTCATTCAGAATATACTGTTTTGCTTCGCCTGTGGCATTTTGCACCACCGGATTGCTGCCGACTTTTTGTGCGCCGTGCAAGACTCCCGTAAAGAAAGTGCCAACTCCTAATCCAATTATAGATAGCACTGCTATAATTGCTATTACCGTTATTACAAAGCCCATGATGGAGGCAGCAAAGATTTCCCTAATCTTGATGGGACTTAGCTTTAGTTGACATATAGCTAGATTTTCGCATTCCTGTCTATTTTGAATCAATTATTGAAGGAAGTTATCTATCTATATGATTGAAAATGACCAATCAATATAGTGAATAATTTTGTCTCGACCAGTATTGGCCCGTAAAAGTTCTGCTAGGTTTAATTTAATGCATCTTGTTTCTAACGGTCCTATAATCATTAAATGTAAAATTGGGAATAATACTGTAGTATGTCATTCTCCTCATCTCAAAGGGAAATGAACAGAGATAACAGTCTAGATTCTGAGCATGAAATAAGCAGGCTGGTTGATACAGCAGTTTCCTGTAAAGACATAGAAGTCAAGAAGAAAGTTATTGACGTGCTTGAAGTTTATGGAGAGCAGGGAATAACACCAATACAGGATATCATTGACCTGAATCATGCCACAGAAGTCAAGCTCTACGCTTTGGATGCTATCAAGAGAATCAAACAGGAATCAGCATCAAGACGCTTGCTATCTGCGCTCAGGTAGTTAGATATTCAGAAAAAGATTAAGGCAGGAAATGGATTCAGCAATAGCGAAATACAACCTAGTTCTGGTAACTTACATATCTGCATATACTTTATACAAAAATGAATATACTATACTGCATTCATTCGTGACCATCCGGGTTACACTATGGGCATATGATGATTGACCTTAAAATGGATAAAGAAAGGTTATCGTGTTCCCTGTACGGCTCAATCGAAGGCTTTACGACTACAGTGGTCGTTCTTCTATCTATGGAAAGTCAAGGTTTTATCCTACTCATCTTGGAAAGCCTTCCAATTTGACTTAATAGCTCAGGTGCGTACAGCCGTAGCATGCCAGCTTGGGTTATAGCTGTGCACCCAATAGAAGTACAGTGCGCAAGCCGTCTATCTACTATATTATAGACCCTTAACTTCGGGAACTACGAACTCTACCATCTGGCTGGATAGCCTTAGAAAGCGATTTCCTTTATCAGTTGTCTTGTATATCCCTTCAGTTGTGTTCCAGTCCAGAAGTCCATTTGCCATCAAAATGGCCAAGTATTCCTTTAGCTGCGCGTATGACAGGAAGGCTTTGTACATTATCTTTGTCTTTGTAGCTCCACCATTGGCAGCTTCTAGGATTTGCGATACAATATCTGTTCTGCTTCTGTATTTCAAATGTAATCACATTACCTAAGCAATATAACTATAAAAGGTTCCGTGCAAAGTTTAGTAGAAGATTACTAGCGCTGCACAAGGAGCAAGCGTATTTGCTGATATGGACTCTTTCTTTCATATGCAGAAAATCCACCAGCTGCTAGAACACGAGATATCATTACCTGCCAGATACGATGCCAGACTGAGGGGCTTTTGCTTTTACAATGAAGCCAACTTTACAAAATTCACAGAATCCCAGAAATACTCATTGTATGAGCATCATGGCATGAATTTGATGCTATTTACTTGCTAAATTCTCTTTAATAAAAGTGTCAGGATATTGCAGAGCTTGGAAGAATAGTGGAATCCCTGAAAATGATAATGGCGACACTGGCCCTATCGTCATAAACGAATATTCCCTTTGCTTTGGATTGCTTTGTGGATCTTTGAACATCTGATATAGTCGAATTGCTTCCTCGTTTCCACCTATCAGGTCCTTTAATCCAAGGAGCTCTATACCGTATGCCAAGCCAAATCCAAACATGTATACTCGAAGCTGATTGATAATTTCTCTATCCAAGCCCGATAGAGTCTGGCTGATAAACAACCATCCAAGGCCAAACTTTCTTGTAGTACGTACTGCGTCCTTTAGCGTAGTACGTATTTGCTTCATTTCCTCATTATCTAGATACTCTCTTGGTGCTAGTCGGTGCGCTTCGTCGATAACAACCAAAGTGTTCAGTATCTTGCCCTGTCTGTATGCGATTTGTGCAGCTTCATTTAACGACCGCAAGAATTCATTGATCACTATTAGCTTGATATCTTCATTCCACATGATATTGCTTGGGACATTTATCTCAGATAGGTCGATTATTATTATCTCGCCCTTTGACTCCTCAGTAGCAATCTTGGTTAGTTCTTTTATCATAATTGAATTTGCCTGTCTGTTCTGCTTTGTAAACAGGTTGCAGACTTTTTCCCAGATTTGATATAGGTAGACTACATTGGCGCTTTGAATAGCACTCAGCAACCTTTGCTGATATTCTTCACCGCTATAGATGGTAGACAATCCCTGCCTTGTTTGTATGGAAGATAGCATTGCATTGAAAGTCTCCCTTTTGTAGTAGTTCCAAGGTTCAATCTTGTTTATTACATTCGATGCTCTGATGTTCCCAGATAGAATTCCATCAATATAGTCAGCAGCTCTTATCTTGTTATCCTCATAGAATATTCGTAGTTGATCAAAAAAGCCGGAATACATCAACAATTTTTTGAATAGCTCGTTACCCGTCAGCACAAGATTGTGCAGGTTATAGATCTGCACTTTCTTGCCCATCTTTTCAAATAGGTCACAAGCTTTCGGGTCATTTCTTATCTTGGCAAATTCGCCCTGTGGATCTAGAACAAATATAGTCATTGGTTTATGCCGTGCATAGCCTATCATTACCATCTTTGACAGTACAGACTTGCCCGAGCCAGTCTTGCCAAATATACCGATGTGGTATGCCTCTCCAATGCCTCCTTCTTCCTGCCCGAAATGTTTAAACCACATGGGCATCAACACGGTAGAGCCATATGCCTTACCTAGGTAAACCAGCTCTTTCGAATACTCGGCAAGTAAATCTCGCATAAACTGTTCGCTGACCAGTTTTATTGGCGTTCCAGTTGACGGAACTGTCCCTAGCATGCTTGGCTGAAAGCCGTTTGGTGTCATGCCAAATACCGCGCTAACTATCATTCTGGCAGTATGGGTGTCATGTCTCTCTGTAATGGGATCAACCCTTCCTTTCTGCCTGATCAGGCCTCTCATAGTGGCGTCTTCGCTCCAAATGTTTCGAAGTTCAATTTCGGTTATTTGACCTAAAGCATAGTGATCCATACCATCCTGAGTAAAGTGAAACATACACAAGCTTCCAACAAGTCTCTTGTCTGCAGCTGTGCCCAGTATGTCTATGACAAGGCTATGAGTTGAAGAAGGAGAGCCGATAACTCCAATTCTTTCTGCTTGGTCAAAAGAGTTCTTGATATGGTTTTGCATATTGTTTACCTTACTCACTTGCCTTATTCCGTCCTGTATCCATACATTGCTTGAAATACACTTTCTAGGTCATGCGTCGTCCTTAAAGCCATCTCATGGGTAGTAGCCTGCCTTAAAGCTGGAAGAGCTTTCCGGAGATGCTTGACCATCCTATCAGCCATATAACAGGGATAAGGTTCCATTATACCTGGTGCACTGCATTGAAGCCTTAATGCCTCCAAAAGTATGGAAAGGCGGTTAGGGTTTGATGCGACTGCAGGTCCTACTTCAACTCTTAATGCAGGGAAGTATTGAGACGGACGATAGTATAGAACGTTTATGTCTTTGATTAGTGATACGATCTCATTTCCCAGATTTTCTAGGTTGAGAGTCTGGGAGTTGAAATTGACATAGTCGCCGGCCTGCAGCATCATTATTGGTCCGACTATCTCGCCATTTTGGAGCACCTGGGAGAGCATTGCTCTGTCCTCATATTCTGGCATTCCTATCATTGTGGAAATGACTTTTCTGCTGGTGTATTTGGCAATTGATGCATAGATCTTGTCACTTCTCTGCGATGTCAAGATTTGCTTGTAGTTGTCAAGGGCATCATGGATTCGTGTGGTAAAGATATTGCCAAGTTCTTTTGGCACTTCTGATAGCTTTGAGATGGCAAGGTTGAACTTGATTAGAGCTGTTTCCAGAGAGCCGTCTAGAAGGACAACATCATGTGGTGCTTTTATGGCCATTTCAAGCTCGATTGTAAACATTATAGCCTCAGCTACAATGAACGTAGAGTCATAGTGGTTTACTGTAAGGACAAAGCACCTATGTCGAGGTAATTCCCAGTGTCTTGTCTCAGTTGGCGGAGTGAGGCCTTCGACACCAAGACCTGCGATAGCTACTATGTCAGTTGACATTAGCTTTTCTATGGCCCGGCCTCCATCAACAGCACATGTAGTGGGATTTGATAAAGAGCGGATTACTGTAGCATCATTCTTCAGAAGGTTATGCGCCTTAAGAAGAGCCCGGATCTTTTCCTTGGCATTCTGGATACCATCTAATGTTTTCGTCATATGTTGGCCAAGTTTTTTATAATGAGATAGCATTTCTTCAACGAGAGCTTCTGGAAGATCAGCAAAGAGTGATTCGGTTGACAGAGAAGCCACGCTTTTGGTAATTAAGACAATGACTTAACCTTATTGCCCATGCGATCGGAATATTTACTTTTGAGGCTTGGTATGTAGGTGGGTTGTAATTGAGGAATTGGCTACGGAAATTAAGTTAAGTTGTATACTATACAAGTGCAGCCCACTATTGCTACATGCAAGGTGCCACATATGCATATCTCGTTCTTGATGTAAGCAAAAAGAAGGATAGTTAGTTAACCTTGTTGGTTTCTGGTTGATACATAATCTAGCGATCTATGGAAGAATGGGTTATCTGGAACCAAAACCTTCCAACTATGCTTCTATTGCCTTCTCCATATTGATGGTATGGGCATAGGTTACGGGTTTAGCGCCAGTCGTCAAGGACATACTTGTCAGGCGTATCATATCCTTGTTCGTCAGGCCTGTGCATGGCAACACCCTGTATCTGCGTATGGAATCTTTTCTCCAAAAGCATCCTATATGCACTACGCCTGCCAGTATTGACCCCTGCAATAAGGTTGGATAGCCCTTTTGATCGTGCAAAAGATTCACATGCATCCAGCAGGCACCCAAAATATTCAAAAGAACGCTGGCCGAACTTTGCTGCGCCAAATTTTACATAGCAGTTGCCGCTGCCTGCTTCTGTCCTTGGTCCACAGTGGCAGATCGCTATCCCTGCCAGTTCTCCCCCGCCGTTCTGAAGCAAGACCGTATCGCCTAAATGCTGGTTTTCTACAGACTCGATTTCTTTTTGCAGGTTCAGCCCGGGGTAGATGTCATTTGTCAATTCTGCGCACCTAGAAAGAAGACTGGTTTTTTCAGACGACGATAGCTTGGAACATGTTGACCATGAAAGAGAATCTTGATTTGTCTTGCTTTCATCATGTTCTCGCTGTTTGATAGTCCCAGTAACAGGTTTTGACATTATTGCAGTAAGAAAACCGGGCCAGAAGCCAAACTTTTGATAAAGGTAGATGTGCCTGGCACTCTGGCTAAATGTAAAAAGCCCTGCATGCTTGACTTGCCATCTTTCAAATATGCTCATTGACGCTTCAAGCAAGTGCCTTGCAACGCCTCTGTCCCATAAATCTGGCCTGACAGTTAATGGACCCAAGATGCCAACACTGCCCCAGTTCATCAATATGCAGGACCCTGCTATCCTTCCATCAGCTTCTGCGACAAGAGCGCCGGAAGGATCGAAATGGTACCTAGTTTGAATATAATCCGCATCTCCCATGAAAGCCATCGGATCAGGCAGCCCAAGAAATGTTCCAAAAGCTAGCCTCATTATCCTGTCAGCTTCTTGCAAGTCACCATCAGTCATTTTGCGAATAGATATAGAAATTGTCATGGATTTTGTCTTCCCGCTTCCTCTTTCACAACTGGACTACCTATTATTTGATGGCATTATACTTAATATCGCTGTGCATTTGCTATCTTGTGTGCCAAATACAGTATGGAAAATGCCATTGGCTATCTCACCTGTGTGCTATGTCAGCTAACATGAGTTTGGAAACCTCTAGCTTTTTGTTTCTCCTGTTATGGCCTACCTTTTTAACCAAATCTTCTGCGTTGCATGATCTTTCAGTGGCTTGTAAAACGAAAGTGATTTCCGTCCACTATGTGCCTATCGTTATATATACTGATTTTATCCTAAATTGAGTATTTGAAGTGGAGCTGGGGTGGCAAGAAAGAAACAGAAAGTAATAAGGACAGGTACAAAAGCTGGACTCATGATGGAGCAAAGCCCCAAGACCTGAGCAGATATGATTGCTATTCTATCCTCGGTCTGACATATAATGCAAGCCTTGAAGAAATAAAACGAGCGTATCGCAAGCTTGCATTGCAATACCATCCTGACCGGAATAGCTCCCCTGAAGCCACTGCAATTTTTACTGTAATCCAGATGGCATATGATACACTCTCAGACGAGCGCAGGAGGAAACAGTATGATTCAACAATTCCTGCTTTGGCAAGTACAAAGCAATCAAAGGTCAAGGTTATTCTTGAAGGCGCATATACCGTAGACGATCTCTTAGACGATAGGGCATCTATTTCCGTTGAAGATTCTGATGATGCCATTGTTTTTGAAAATACAATTAGCATTCCCACAATCTGGATACACAAAGGAGGTGAGCACAGGCAATACGGGCTATACTCTGATGTAGCGTTTGATAGACTGCTCCGAGCACTCTACGGGTTGATCGACCCGCACGAGAAGCTAAATGATGTCATGGTATATGGAAAGCCCAAGCTGCGCGCTCACTTTGATGCAAGGTTCTGGAACCGCGGCCAGACCAACATCTCGCTGTACTGTTACAGTTCTATGAGTTTCACAATAATCAACGGAATTCCGTTTCTTTATCTTCATGGTGCAAAATATCACAATGCACATCATGAAATCACTGTCGAGTTTTACATAAAGATGGTCGATGCAATCAGCAGCCTCGTAAGGAAGGAGCTGGAAGGCACAGTTGAGCCTCCAGCAGAGACAGAGGCAAAAACCCTATTCCAGCCTATCAAGCATATCAGCGAGCTAAAGCTGCCGCCTTTTGAAATCTGCGAGCTGTTTGTGACACTATCAAGAACCAAGTCAGCCCAAGAGGCGATAGACATGCTATGCAAGGTATATGGCGTGCCTTCGATGACAGCAGTATTTCAGCACCGGTTCCCTGTTAAAGATATGGTCTGCGAGGATGCTCTTGCCGTATACTATTCAGATGGAATGATTGCCTATTTTAGGCCGGAAGGCACCACCATGAAGACAATCCTCCATGAATTCTATCACCACCTGGTCAACTGTTATGGTGTAAGATTGGATTACGAAGTGATACCTGATGCTAATACTGGCTATTTTACAAGAAATGCCAGAGAGGAGTTTGCGGCAAATAGTTACGCTGAGACGTTTCTGAGAAGGGCTATGACGTAGAGTAGAGCCAAGAATCGGAGCCGGCCAGCCACTGTCTATGGTTCCCGACGAGTATCGAACACTCGCAGAACTATTTCTTGTCCTTTGTAATCACATATTTGCCCGACAGGATCGAAGCATTGGATAATACAATCTCTTTTCCATGATCGTCCGATGCAAGAAAGGTAAACCGCGGGTTGATTTTTGTAACGACTCCCGCGTATCTTTCGTCTCCAGCAGTAATTTCAATATGGTCCTTCTCTGCAAAGGGCAGGGTGTCAACCACTCTTGGCTCCTTCATTACCCTTATGTTTCCCTGAACTATTGCACTGTTGGGCACAATGTATTCCGTGCCTACATCTGAAAGTACCTTTGTATACATGAAATTAACCTCCTCTACAATCCCGTGAATGTTGTCATTGACTATGAATATCGAGTCCCCAACCTTGGCCGGAAATGTTGTAAGCATCAATCCGCCTGAAAGTATATTGCCAACTATGGTAGAGAGTGCAATGCCGATAATAATTGCTGCAACTCCTCCTCCTATGAGCACGGATTGGAGGTCAAGCTGCCATACGTGCATGATTGCAAGAGTGGCGATAAGTGAAATAGTCACAATGATAAAAAATGATATGAGAGCAGACAGATGTAGCCCGATTCTGGCAGATGACCTCTTGACAAGCCGCCTGACTGCAGTTATTACCAGAAGTGATAATCCGATTATAACTATACTGCTTGTAATCTGGAAGTGAATATGCTTGAGTCCTAACTCAGGAGCTACCAAGACCTCAAAGAGGTATAGCGATACCCAGATTATCGCAATTGCAACCAGGACCTTTTTCGCAAGGCTAATCAGCTCATTTCCAATTGGCTTGTGAATAGCATTATGAATGTCAAGCTCAATAGATTTTGTCATAAATTAAAGCAAAAGGCTTTTTCATATAATTGTAATTAGGCATGTCCGAACTTGTCTTCAACTAGTGTCAAAGTTACTTTTTTTGTCCATACTTCCAATTGGCTCTCTCCATTTCATTTATGAACGATAACAGAACCTCTTCCAAGATTTGCATAATTCTCTTGCCCTTTTGGGCCGTTGCCTTTTTGGATGCACCTGTCGCTCCGGTGTTCGTCAGCTCATTAAAGCTCCAGAAAATTCTGACTGCATTAACGCTCTTCTTATTGCCATTGATGTCTGCAGAATCTCCGGGCAGATTGGGCACAGTCTGCTCTGGCGCAAGGCTCATGGCTACTAGTTCAGGCCTGACAGCCAGCATTGCTGATGTTTCTGCTTCACCACCATGCCCCATCCCACTCTATACCTCAAACAAATTCTTGTCAATCTCTCCAACAAGTGTCCACCAGGATTCTAGACACGATATTACAACATCAGGATACTGTTCCTTTATCTTCCTTGCTGCCAGCTCTATCGGCGCGATGTTTCCATCATGTCCATTAATTAACAATATCCGTCTCACATTGTTACGGACCAAACTCTGCAAGACATCAAAGATAACAGAAATCATTGTTTCTGGCTGCAGGCTGATTGTCATAAAGAAATCTTTATGGTGAGAACTCACGCCGTACGGCAAGGGTGGCAGTACTATGACATTGCTTTGCTTCTTTGCTGCAACACGTTTTGCTAGCTCAAATGGCATTATAAAGTCGGCGCCAAATGGCATATGGTCTCCGTGATTTTCGCAAGCACCCAATACCAATACTGCTACAAGAGTATTTTCATTAGCAACTGCCTTCATGCGATGGGCATTGATTTCAGAAAGAATGTTTGGTTGATTATCACCGATACTCATGGTAGACAACGGTGTTGAAGATTTAGTCAATCAATAAACGTTCTTTTTATCATTATCAATTTGTAGTACTTGCCGTCTAGACTGTATTCAAAAAATGGCCAATTAATGATTAGTTTTGTTGAAATTTTTCGCCTTACTATTACATCATGCAGCTACAATGGGAAGCTATAGCAGGCGACTACGGGCCTATGAGTGGCACCTGGCAAACATTAAATTCCTTAATTTGTGTATCCCGTATCCGGTCTTTGACGATATCATTATAGGCTTGTTGAGTTGCAATCGTTGCACGATCTCGTCAACCTTTTGCGGGTCAACGGCATCATATTTTGTCAGAACAACAATGACTTTGGACCGGTCAACCTGAAGCTCATCGAGGACATCCCAACAGCTTGAGTATTTTATGTCTATTTTTTGAAGATCTTCAGAAGCATCAACCAGTAGCAGAATCAGATCCGCAGCAAGTGACTCCTCCAGAGTTGATTTGAAGGCATCAATCATGTATGGGGGTAGCCGGCTGATAAAGCCCACAGTGTCAGTGAGCAGTACATCATCCTGTCCCCCATCGTGGGACTTTAACATCCTGGTGGTCGTCGAAAGCGTAGTAAACAGGCTACTTGATGTCTCCTTGTCCTCCTTTGTAAGAAGGTTGAACAGAGTAGTCTTGCCTGAACTGGTATATCCAACAAGTGAGACAACTGGCAGCCGGGTTCTTGTCCTTTGCTGGCGGTAAAGGTCGCGCTTTTTCTTGGCTTCAACCAGCCTTTCCTTGATAAAGTTCATCCTTCTCTTCAGATCACGGAACTTTACGTCTACAGTATATTCACCCATGCCACCCTTGCCGGCTCTTTCACTGCCTGCTGTCATTTTTGCTATCTCTCTGACCCGGGGCATCTCGTACTGGATTTCTGCAAGCTCGATCTGAAGTTTGGCTTCGACAGTAGTGGCCCTTGAGTAAAAGATATTGAGTATAAGCCGTTCTCGATCTATTGCCTCTACTCCTGTGAGCTTGCTGAGGTTGTGGAGCTGCTTTGAAGTCAAATGCTCGTCAACTATTATCTGCTCTATGTTGTTCTGTTCTTTTACAAAATCCCTGATCTCTTCAGCTTTGCCTGCACCCAATCCATATTGCGAATGGTTAAGGTACTTCTGAGTGAAAACTTTGACTATATTGTAGTCAGCCGACTCTACTAGGCTCTTGGCCTCTTCAAGCCTGAAGCTATCCGGATAGCTAACAAGTATAGTCTTGATGGCCACTCTTTTAAGACCAGTCCATATAATCGGCCATAGTGTATTGGTTGTTGTGCCCTCTTGAGCAGGCATGGGATGTCTCTGCGCTTGTGGCTGCTAGTCTAGCGTCGCTATCGCTTCCTTCAGGCACATATATGCCGGGAAAGACCTCTCCACAAGTCTTGCATTGGAGCATAAGCATAGGCAATGTAATACATCAATTGGGATGCGCTTGCTTATGTAAATGCCTTTGCTTGTCACTTTGCAACTGCTGGAACAGAAATTTAGTATCTATATGGTCATGGCAAGATCAACCTTGCTTCTGAATCCTCAATCAACTGCAAATTTGTAGTCAATCCGACCACTCCTCCAATACTAATTGATTAATTTTGAAACTTAGCCAGAGCCGTCTTCTATTATTCATCTTGTCATGACATTACAAGTAACTGAGAGATAACCAAAAGATGCCGATTAATGCCCTGTCTTCTAAAATTCTTGGATTGCAACTCTACAATATCAAGTCTGGTAATGCTCAAAGCAGGGGAACGTATGGTGTTGACAGTTCTGAACTTGGAAGAATGGCAGCAGAGCTATACAACCAAGGCGGAAGGAGAGAAATATCGCTACTGACAGGTAGCTAAAGATGCATATCCAGGTTGTTTGCCTGATTCTCTGATGCCACAAGACGTTCACTTGTTCTTGGCTAGGCTGGTTGAGGAAAATGCCATTTCCACTGAAGAATCCAGCAATATCCTGAAGCAGTACCAGGAACTCAAAGAAGGATACCTGTCAGGTAGTCTGGATAATGTAACTGCAGAAAGAATAGCAAGAATGATTGCAGACATGAAACGCAATAAGGTCAAAGCACCAGAGGATTTTCCTTCAATTCAGGATTCAATCTTGTTAACTATTGTAATGACAAGGGATAGGATTTGAAGAAAAAGATGCAAGATATCTTCAAGGCTTCATAAACGCAATGCAAGAATAATCTGCGGAAAATATGGATATGAAGAAAGCTGACTGGCTAGCCTACTATTTCCTGCAAGGAGCTTTGGAATCATGGTAGCCCTTTGATAGCCCAATATGGTGAAATCACTATCAATGCAATGCCTGATGCTACCATGCCAACTCCAGAAATGAAAAATGCATTTTCATAGTTATAGGAAATAAACGGACAGCTTGAGGCCGGATTAGAACAGACGCGCCTGTACTCCAGTTGTATATTGGTTATTTGACGATAATTATCATAAATCAACAGGATTATTCCTGATGCTATCAGGATACCAGCGGCAACAAAAACAAAAGCAATACGAGCCACAGTCTTCTATATTCAATATCAAATTTAACACAAGCAAACCATCTAGGTTAATGTCGTTTGCTTTCCCACTGCTTTCATGTTCTCAAGATATTGCAAAACATTCTCCTTTGCCTTGGCTTGTTCCTTTGTTAGCTTTTCTCCTGTCATCTCCTTAAATTGCAACGCGTTAGCCACCGACTGTCCTATTGGATGGTTGTTAAAGTATGTTCTCAGAACTTTGGTTTCATTCCTTATCTCTTGCACCTTATCAGCCCATGGCTGAAGTTCCTGCTCTGTATACAAATAGTTGTACCAGTAGCCTTTGTTTCTGCCATGCAGCCTGATAAGGGAATGGTCTGCTGTCACTATGGCATTAGATAGAAACTTCAGTTTAGGATCTGGTGAATCAGTCATGACAGCAGCAATGTTATACTGTCTTAGCATTTCCCATGGCCCTTCTGTCTGCCATGATGGGTGGCGAAACTCCATAGCATACTCATAGCCTGAAGGAAGGTGGTCAAGGAAGGATTCTGTTTGTCTAAAGTTATCAACTGTGAAAGATGGAGCCAGCTGAAACAGAATGGCACCAAGTTTTTTGGTATTCTTTAATGGTGATATTTTGTCCAGATAGTGTTCAAAATCTGCCATTGCACCCTTTGCCATGTCCAGCTTTTTGACATGGGTTATTGTCTCTGGAACCTTTAACGAAAACTGAAATCCCTCTGGAACAGCTTTTGCCATTCCAATGAATGTCCCTTTTGTCATTTTGGAATAGAACTTGTCGTAAAAGATAGAATCCATCTCTGCTGTGTTAAAGTAATGGGAATAGTAACTGAGCATCTTCGTTGTGGAAGTGGGATAAAATGGACCAACCCAGCCGCCTTCCTCTCCTGACTGGGGATAGTTCCAACCAGAGCAGCCCACGAGCAATTGGTTCATGATGGAATAGCTCTAATCAGTATGCATAGTATATAGATAGAATGAACTGAACTGAAAGTAATTGTTGCGCTGGTGCATTGCAGACTGAGCAATCGGACAATTGCTCAAATAGCAGTAATGCATCAATTTCAGTACTAAAGGCAGGTAAATGGCCAGTAGCGCAAAATGGAAGTATATTGTGGCACTTGCAGCATCTGTTGTAATTACGTTATCTGCTTTTCTTGTAATTCCATATTTCAGTACAGCTACGCTAGAACAGAAGGACAATATACAACGCATAGTGGCAATTGAGCAGCAATACAATAGAGACACTTTGAAGATAGAGACTAAAACAAGGTGGCTCAAAGTTGGAGATATGGCGCCTGACAGCTCTGCATTCTTTTTGTCGCCATTTGCCACTCCCTATAACGTCAGCAATGCAGTTTTGCGGCCAAATATGACAAGCGCAGATGACATAACAACTGAACTTCGAAAAAGCGATATTTTTGCATTATATGAGATTATCCGCCTCCCTGATTGGCTTGGCGGCGGAAATAACGATATCTCTTCTTATCGGGCATACAGCGCAGTTTCGGTATCTGATCAGTGTATCGCCAAGTATTGGCCAGACCCAGGTAGATATAGAATTGAAAACCCCTGTGCCGGTGATATGTATAGGCCATGGGATGGATTTGCATATGCTGGTCCGGCAGGGTCAGGTATAACAGGCAGAATAGTTCCTTCCTCAATTCTAAATGGCCTTCCTACACTTGACCTGACTGTGGATAGCCAAGGATACATTGCTGCCAAAAAACCAAACGAAGACTTGTATGCAAACGGTTCTGTAGGCGAAGGCCACAGGTTCACTGCAGAGTCGCTTGATTCACGCACTGCAAGGATGGTCGATGCCGCAAGTGCTTATGCTGGATACAGGCTTCCAATTCCAGCCAGTATCAACGGCATACATCTTAGCGAGCTGCAACCGCTATTTGTGTGGGAGCCTTACCAACATGCATTAACTCATTCATTTGAGGCTAGATATTACGGCATAGGCTTGTCAGTAGGAGGAGGCATGGTAATCGTACGCTCCTATGCAATCAAAGATAGTGCGCCATACGCATTAAGTAACGTATTGGTCAGTGGCAAAGGTAGCGGCAGCAATAGTAGCAATGACAACAACTCTGCAGCCATAAACTCAAAAAGTCAACAATTCAACAGCACTGTGGTCGGTCAGATTATTGACCTGAGTAATGGTGTTAACAACCAGCAAAATAGGACCATAATTGCAGGAGACAACATTGCAGGCAAGTACGCAGTATTTAGCAGCATCCGGACTTCTGATGCTATTGGAAGGATTGGCTCCAATGCCGCAATATGGGGTACAAGCTCAGATGGAAGACAGGATATCATGGTCTCCATATATGCTTCAAATCTGAATATTGAGCAGCTAATGGTATTGGCAAAGGGACTTGGGCTTCAGAAATAATATGATTGGTATTGATGATTTAATTGAAGTCAATCAAGATCTTCAGCTTTGCCATCAGGCCAACATCAGGCTGAAGCATTACCTATGGCATGTTACTCTGATAAGGCTAGCTTGAGTGTAACTCTATCACTATTCTTCATGTCATTAAATGGTTTAGTTGCTTCTGGAAGAGGTATGTTATGTTATATCATGTTATCAGTTCCTCATAATCAAAGACATTTTGCCTAGCATAATTTATGCAGCATGACAAAATAAAAGCCAACTAGCTGCTTATGATTCCATTCTGACTGAAAGGTCAATATGTATTCAACAATAAGTATTCCTTGATGCATCATATTTAAAAACACACTAGACTGACTCTATTCCTCCAATCAACCCTGTATGGCAAGATTAACCAAGCTCTTTAGTCTAAAGCAGTGTCGCTCTTGTGGTAGCAAGGTTATCCCAAGGAGACTCTGCCTTGACTGTAATGAGCCCAGCTCCATATGGTGTGAGACTTGCTTTACTATTGAAGATTATCTCCATGTGGGACATGATGAATTGAATCTATTTTAGGGTACTAACTAAACTATCTCAAGTGACTTTAGCACTTTAAAGAAAGAATCCACCCGATCCAAAAGTTGAATCCGTCTTTTTCTCAATGTTTATATCAATAGCTATCCATACAGCTCCGATGAAGGTCATTCAAACCATTCCTGACATGCCAAAACCAGTTACAGAACCTGAAGTTTCCAAGTTTCTCGAAAGCAAGCTGAATCTGCAGATTGCTACTGTTGATGAAGAAGGGTATCCAAGTATCCAGCCAGTCTGGTTCATTTATGACAGGCAAGCAGAAAAGATTTACACAGCAACTCCCAAGATGTCAAAAAAAGCTCAGAACATTCAGAAAAACCCTGACAAGGTGTATTTTTCAATCGATGACGAGAATTTTCCATACAAAGGCGTGAAAGGGAGGGCAAGTGCGAAAATATCTGAAGACATTCAAAAGAACCTGCCTATTGTATCAGAGATTAACATGAAGTACCTGGGCACACTGGAACACCCTCTGGCTAAAATGATAATTGATAATACCAAAAAGGGAATCGAAGTTGTAATTGAGCTTACTCCAAAATTCTTCTCGGCTTGGGATTTTAGTAAGGGAATGTAGTTGGTTTAGTTTAATTTATAGCATCTCCATAAAGTCAAAAGCGTGTATGGCCAGTCGGCTCCTGCCGCCTCTCTGGATGTCAGCTATAATTATAATCAAGCAATGTCTTTTGAATAATTTTGGGCTTTGCTATGTCTGTTTCTTTAGAGGAAGCGCTATTTCTGGACAGGTGGCTTAACTTTATACCAATCTTTCGTATCGCAGGCTGCCTGGTGAACTCGAACTTTTCCACCAGCTTGTCTATAACTGACGATATACTCTCTTGGCTGTTCTGATAGTCTGGAAATGTAATCTCTCTTGTCTCTATGGCAAAATCTGTCCTAACCAGTTTGACCCCCACTGTGCGAAATGAGTAGCCATGCTCTGCAGCTCTTCTGTATATGTCGCCAACCAATTCATGAAGCATTCTGGAAACCTCTTGCTTGTCTAAAGTAAATGCCTCCAACGTAGTTTCAGTGCTGACAGAAACGTGATCGCCTCTTTGTACGACAGGCTCGTCATCCAGTCCGTTAGCCACCTTCCACATCCAGTAACCATTCTTGCCAAATCGGTCCGCCAGTCTTTTTGCATCTGTCTTTGCAAGCTGGCCCAGCGTCGATACGCCCATCTCCTTGAGTGCTTTCTCTGTCTTTGGGCCGACTCCAGATACTTTGTTTACTTCAAGCGGCTGCAAAAAGCTTCTCAGCTCTGCAGCAGTTACGACAGTCAGGCCATCAGGCTTTCTATAATCAGATGCAATCTTGGCGGCAGATTTCGTAGGAGCTATGCCTACAGAGCATAGCAATCCACATTTTTCTCTAACTGCCTGCTTTATTCTCATTCCAAGTTCCTCAAGGGCCTGCCCGGTGATGTAACTGGAATTACTGTCTGAAACCCTATGCGTACAGTCAAGAAATGCTTCGTCTATGCTCGACTGCTCCAGTGTATCAGAAAATTGAGCCAAGACTTCCATTACCTGCGCCGACACCTGGCTATAATATGGAATATCTACAGGGAGCAGTACCATATCCGGGCAGAGATTTCTGGCTCTGGCTAGGGGCATTGCCGACCTTACACCGTATTTTCTGGCCTCATAAGAGCAGGATGAAACTACGCCCTTTGTAATTTCGCCTGCATTCTGGTCAGTCATGATCACTGCATGGGGCTTGCCCCTCAATGATGGGTTTCTCAGCTCTTCACAGGATGGGTAGAAGGCATTCAGGTCAACACAGACAATTACTCTGTCAATCGGCCTGCCATTTTCGGTGTGCTTGATTGAAGACTCTTCCACCTTTCCAAAGTGATCACTGGAAGCAATTTCCGATACTGCAGAAGCTACCGCTGCCGCTTCAGGCAGACCGACTAGTTTGCGAACTAGCATAGCTTGAGTTGGGTTCTCGACAACCAGTATTGCAGCATCGACTTGACCTTCCGTTGATATTTCCTGTACCTTTTGAATAATCTTGGCCCACTGTTCTGCTTCCTGCTCTATTGAGGAGCTATTGCCTGTCCTGCTATTCCGGAATTCATGCATGTAAAAGCGAAGGTAAAGCAGGTTGGATGTATTTACAACAGATGGAAGGCGATTCGAATCAGCCGACCATATGAGCGTTGCATTATACTTTTTCATCAAGTTGTACGTCAGGTCCTGGTACCATGAGATATGGCGGAACTGCAATGCAACTCTATAATCATGGTAAGAGCAGGTTCTTAACAACTGCTCAAGCCAGTCTCTATTGGTACCCAGAGTCAGCGACAAAGGGATATCTATTGTGATTGCGATAACTTTACCCTTGATCTGCTTCAGGTTTTCTAAGAATCTGCCAATCCTCTCCTGAGCATCCAGATCGCCAAGCTCATCCACAAGCTCTGATGGTTCAGAGCCAACAAAAGCTGCTCTGGGCATTGATATGCTGAAGCGAAACTGCTCCGGCGTCTGCTCTACCCATCTTTTTGTGATTTTGCCATCAAGCAGGCTATTCACTGAGGTATCATGAGTATTATTTGAACGGGGTCTGCCCTGAAACTTGCCTGTCAAATTTGAGGGTTTGGAAATGCCTTCTTTACTGCCATTACTCAGGTTAACCTCTACAAATTCAAGCCTTGCCGAATAATATGACAGATAATTCTTGGGGTCAAGGTTGTCAGGATAAAACTGGCCTCTCCAAGGCACATTCCTCCACCCTGAGCATCCTATATAGTACTTCAACTCTTTTCCTGCTTTGGCAATAATAAAGGCTGCTTTTGCTTTTTAGCATTTCTGATAAAGAAAAGAAAATGAAATGAAACAAAATAAAACAAGTAGAAAAATAAAAGGCGCGGCCTTATTGATCCTGCTGACCTTTACAATAGACTACCCGTTATCCTCATCTTCATGCTCGCCATTGTCAGGATGTAAATGTGAATGTGGAAGTGGAAGTGGATGAATTTTCAACTTCGGCACATTATAGATAACCGCGGCTGTATTGTGCTTTTCTTTATCAAGGATTATCTGGTGTATATTCACCGGAGCCTCAAATTGTGAATTGCCATTTATCACTAACAATATCTCTGCATTATTGGATACAAATTCCAGCATCTTTACATTTTTCAGCTGTACATTGACAAGTGGCGGAAGAAGCTGTGCTACGTTATTGTTTTGAAGAATTGAGAGCAAACTTGACGATGCTGTGTTGCTAGTGCTTGTTGTACTTGAGCCAGATGATGAAGAGCTGCTAGTTGGTGGTGGTGGAGGCAGAGTACTCGTAGAAGTATTGGAGCTGGGTGTTGTTGTGGTGGTTGATGCTGCACTGCTAGTTCCCTGTTCTACAATCCTGTAATATGCATCGGCCGATATTGGGCTGGCCTGTACTGTAAATGCCTTCGGCCTATCTGTGCTGCCATCGCCCCAGTGGTCAAAGACTACATTGTGGGTTGAATTGTGGCACAGGTTGCAATCGGCAGGGTACAGGTAATAGGTTGCACCAACAGTCAATCCTGTTATCTGTGTCCCTGTCTCGTCTGCAAATCCATGGGCCACTATTCTCCCTGTACTATCATAAACTACAAAGTACATCGTTGTTCCGGGACCTGTCCCTGCATCACATGTTGTTGCAAAGCAGGGAGCCCAGTCAGGTGATGCAATTCTATGTGCATGATAGACAATGGCTCCCTGGCCTGTGCCAGCAGAAACAGATGCCACTTGAGCCTGAGCTGCCATAGGCGCTGCGATAACAGCCAGCGATACAGTCAGCGCAGCTGCAATCATCATGGTGATTATTTGGTGTCTTGCCCTTTGCATCGACTTATCGGCCTTCATAAAATATTTAACGACAATCTATTGGGACTCTGGATGATTTTTCTAAATGCTGAATTCCCAAATGAATAGATTTCTGTTGCCAAAGATGATCATTACAAGCTGAATCTAGTTTATCTGTAGCATTTCATCTATAGCATCACGTGCCTGACCTCAGGTCACCTTCCACTTCATATTTTTGCCAGTGTCTGCGCTCCTTTGGTGGGATTTTGACAAATTCAGTGGACCGCATCATCAGTATACTGTTGTTATTGATTGAAAATTCCAGTGAAGCTACAATGTCCTTCCTGTTATAATCTAGAAACGCCAAGATACAATTGAATTTGTTCCCGGTTTCAAGTGCACAGAATTTGTGCTTTCTATATCTGTCTAGCACCTGTAACTTAAACCACGAAACATCAGAATTGTTTGATTTTCTTTTCTCAAGGAACATTACCTCCTTTTTCATCTGTGCAATATCATTTTCTGTCAACCAAGGAAGCTCGCGTGCTCCATATCCTCTGCTTTTCCGCTTGACCAATTCTGTTTGTCTTCCATTATGTGAAGAAATGAGATAGGTAAATGCATTATGCAGAGAGGATAGATAGATAGATTTGTACAAGATTGTTGGATAATGATAATAATGTCATTCTGCATTTTTCATTTTGGCAATTGTTGAAGCTGCAATTAAATTAATTTGAAAACATATGGCGAAGTTCAATTCTCTAACTTGAGTTTCAGAATACGGTGAAAAGGATGATGCCTAATATCGAGCATTACAAGGACTGCTAACGTCACTGCAATTACAAGTACAAGGTACAGTGGCAATAACCCGGAAATTGTTATGGCAAACACTAGAATTATTCCAGCTGCGGCGAGAATGTAGAATGCCTGATTTCTCTCACTTAATTTTTCTCCTTGAGGCATAGGTCCAGACCTGAAAGAGGTTATCCTGATCACTGCCAGAGACACTAGGCACAAGGCTATCGAGCCACACATGAGCCATTTATCGCTAGTTGGTAGCGGCGAGTCAGGGCTGCTCAAAACTATGTGATCTATGCTGACCCCAAAGCCTGCAATTCCTACCAACAACGGGAAATGGACAAAAACCCATGCAAAATACGCAACCATCTTTTTTTCCCTGCGAAAAGCTCTGACGGCAGCGCCATCAATGCTGTCAAAGTAAATCCACCAAATGCAAAAAGCTGCACTGAGGCTCAATGCTGCAGATAGGATGGAAGACAAAGTCCAGTTATGAGTCGCTATATTGTCAACAAATGCCAAGATGGTAACTCCTAGAACAATTATTGTGAAGGCGCCAAAGCGATCGGGCAGGTGATAGATATGTGGAGCAAACCTGGTTGATAATCTGCGTGTAAAGAGAACTGGTGCAGCTATATCAATCGCAAGACCAACAAGCCAAAGATAGAACCTGACTGGCGTAGGAACAAACAAAGATATCAACCAAGGAACGATCGCAGCAATAAAACCCTTTGAATAAAGGCCTGTGAGAGGGCGCGCTGACCTGACCCTTCTTCCCGTAAGCAAGTACTCAACTACCAAAATTGTTCTGATGGCACTATAAGACAATGCAAAGCCAACCGAATTTGTGCCCAAGCCATTGATAATGTTCACAGCCATAAATGCAGCTGCTGTCATTTGCAGCAGAGTCAGTAACCTATGCTGGACATCGTCAGTTTCAAAGCGAGTGTTGTAGAAAGTAACGCCAAGCCATGACAGCCAAACAGGCATAAACAGAAATGCAAATTGAAGGTAGCCAGGTGCAGAGACATTCTCATTCAAGCTTATCGCTAGCTGCGCAACAACAATTGCAGCAATCAGGTCATAAAAATTTTCAAGCCAGCTTGAATGACGCTCCTTTTCATCGTCATTGCGCGGCTCCACCACAGATATCTAAGTCAAATCAGTTATTACGGCTTTCTTGGCTGCTATCAACATGCACCAAATACTGGGCATTGACAGCATTTTGAGTTGAATTTTTATTCTGTAGCAGCATGTTAGGTCAGTCAAGTAGCAGATAAATATATCTCAAAACTTTGAGATTAAATAGTTAATCCAGCAGTATGATCATCAGCTATTGAGCTCCATCAAGCAGCCAGTTTTCAATTACTACTTTTCGTAGTCGGGTCAGAGCAGTGCTACTTCTTAAATAACATGTTTGCATTCTTCTTGTTACAAATGCCTGTACAAGCCTGTAGTCATCTTAAACAAGTTGACCAGAATACACAGCCTAACACTCCAGAAGGGTGCGAAGAATGCCTCCAAATGGGTTCTGACTGGGTACATTTACGATTATGTCTATCATGCGGCCATGTAGGCTGCTGTGATTCTTCTCCTAACAAGCATGCCACAAAACACTTCAATACAACAGAACATCCTATCATCAAATCTTTTGAACCGGGTGAAACTTGGGAATGGTGTTATCCCGACGAGCGTTACGTGAAAAAGTAATTTTCAAGTGATAGCAATTGTATAGCTACATCTGGGGCTTCGGTATGTCAAGCTATAGATTGAATATGTGAGAAAAATTGACATCGATGTGAATAATGAAATCAGATAATAAAGCCATCGAAGAAGCAAACAAAGAAGAGCAATCATCAAAACAAGAAAAAGAAAAGCCAAAGATTCTGCCGCTACCCAATGGACCATATTACCTGTTAAATGATACAAAACCAAAAATCGTTGAAAATCTTCAGAATTCAAGAGGTGAACCAATCTCTACCATGATTGGAGTAGCATTGTGCAGGTGTGGCGCATCAAAGAATAAACCTTTTTGTGATGGTACACATTCGATAATTGGATTTTCAAGTCAAAATGATGAAAGCAAGAGGAATACAGTCAAAGACAGAAGAAAAAATTACGCCGGAAATAAAATAACAATCCATGATAATAGAAGAATATGCTCTCATGCAAAAGAATGCGTGAACAACTTGCCATCTGTGTTCAGAGAAAATTCAAAACCCTGGATCGATCCCAATGGCTCGTTCGCAGAAGAGATAATTCAGACAATAAGAAAATGTCCATCTGGTGCGCTCAGCTATTCAATCGATGGAGTGGAATTTAGAGACCAGTATGATAGAAAGCCCATGATAACTGTGTCAAAAAATGGTCCGTATATTATAACCGGAAGTATAGAGCTAATGGGTGAGAATAACACCAATCAGCAATTTGGAGAGGAAGTATCGAAGGAGCATTATACGCTTTGCAGATGCGGCGCTTCTGCAAACAAGCCCTTCTGTGATGGTACACATAACGTTATCGATTTCAAGGATGAGAAGAGCTGATAGTTTTCTTTAGCCAACCAAGTTAAACCATCTTTCCTGTATGTCTACCCTATTTCCTATAACATCAAGATGATTCATCAAGCTGCAGAATAAAGATGTACAATGAAGATAAAAAAAAGAAAGTGGCCACTAGAATCCTAGCCGCTTTGCAAACCCCCGCAAGCCCTGTTCCTGCTGCGACCCTTGGTTGGTATTATAATTACCTGCTGCCTTCCATAAAGTTGCCAAGAGTCGTGCTCAGCTGCTGTGGATTGCTATCAGTATGCTCGTCCAGCACACCTAAAGCATGCTGTGTATATTGCTGTGCTTGAGACGGATCCTGTATTCCAGCATTTTGCTGCACCTGCTGTACAAGCTCATGCTGATTGCTGCTGCCAACACCATTCTGAAGGTCAGATATTGCAGACTTCATGTCAGCTTTGTTGTTTCCCTTTGAGTGAAAGAAGCTGCCTATACCTTTGTGCATCATGTTCTGCATCATGTAGCTCATTACAGTGGACATTACTGCCGTGCTGACAGACTGCTGCAGACCACTTCTATTTGACAGCATTGAAGCTATTGTGTTCAAGCTCATGGCTACGGCTGCAGAAAATGGTATTTAGTAGTTATAGAAAAAACAGCCCATCTAGTGGCTGCCAACAATAACCATCAAATCCTTAAATAAGAGAGATCTTTCCCAAGAATTTTATAACAAGTTGTTCTTGACACCAGAAGCCAGTTTTCGGAGCGTTTGTCTTTTATGACGTTGACCGATCTGACTGCAGACCAGAGGCAAAGTATCGCAGATGCAACCCAATTCATCCGCACTGCCGGCCGCAAGGAAAGCAAGCCTGTCTGGAGATTAAAGGCAGCAATTATCGATGACATGCTTGAAAGGAAATGTCTCAAGATAGACGACACAAACAAGGACAGCTCCCTTGGAATAGACAATAATCCAAAGTCTGCAAAATATCTTCGATTCGGTCCGGACGTGAAATTCCCGCGCAACAAAAGCGACCCTGAATTTATCAGGCTGGTGGGCCTTTTGATTTATGCTGCTGATAGATTGCATGGCCATACAATGAGCGAATCATATGGCGAGCAGATTGCGTTCTATAAAATAATGAATGAAAACTTTAAAAAATATTTTGGGGACCTGTCCGAGACCGACCAGCAGGCGATAAAGAACAAAAAAGAAAAGCTCGAGAAAGACGCAGAGAAATATCGCCAAGAGGTGGACAAGTACCCTCCTGCAAAGAAGGAAGAGAAGGAAAAGCCAGAAAAGAAAGGGAAAGTAAAGATTGAGCTTGTCCCAGAGGACAAGTAAGGCGAGTAACAAATGCCAGTGAGCTACCCAAGGCCCCTTACATCGCGTGTCCTTGCACATATGGATAAGATAGCAAATGCCATCTTGGAATACAAGGAAGTAGCGGGTCAATTACCTGCTGGCAGCAATGCCGACATGGTGCGTGCTCTTCAAAGTTTGAATCCTCGCATATTTTGGAAAAGAGAGCTCAACGCGAGAGGAGAGGTCATAGACCCGTGGGGCAGGCCTTACGTCTATCTGGTTCCAGGCAACACCTTTCCCGAGCTGTTTGACCTTTATAGCGTCGGCCCTTCAGGGAAGGGAAGAACTAGGCCAGAGGAGAGGATCCTCTGCGAGCTCAAGAGGATGTGATGTGACGACACAATGACCACTACTATCTCTCTTCTTCCGGCAGAACGCGATAGCGTTTCTCAGGCAATCGACCTTGTCCGTGCAGCCGGATGGGAAGAGAAAGCCGAGGCTTTGAGAAAGGCCCTTGCTGACGGAAAGATAAACGTTGATCTTGACATGCCGCTTACCCATTGGGCCGAGACAAATTCCTACAAAGGCACGGTTAACTTTAACCCTCGAGTTCCGTTGTCTAAAGGTTCCGATCCACCAAAGCCCCTTGATAGAGACAGCAAAGACTTCATAGATCTTGCAGCTACACTTCTGCACGAGGCAGACCATCTGCTTGGGCATGGAGAAATAGAAGCATATGGCGAACAGCTCTCGTTCTATGAGGAATTGAACGAGCATTTTGAAAAATACTTCCCCGATACTACTGGTAGGAACAAAGAATCCATTGAGGGATGGAAAAAAGAAGTGGAAAAAGGCTATAAAAGGATAAGGGACCGGTATATTGAAAATCCTGACTGGGAGAAGAAAGGAAAATAGGGAACGTGAATTGTATACCCAAACAGGGGCACGACCATAGATTTTGGCAAAAGTCAAGTACTTTTATGGATTCCCATATTCTGATCTATCAGTCTAGTATTTGCTAGGCATTATTGTCAGTGATGTAAAAACATTTCAGTTGACTTTGCGAATCTGATGCTATGCTATACTTCCAATGGGTAGACAAAACCCACAAGGGAAGGAGCGAGAGCGGATATTCCATCGGATAAGGAAACCGCAGTCTGCGAAGGTTGCCACAACTTTCGATGGATGAAACACCTGACACTATGATCAGATCCTCAATCAATTATGTAGCCATCACCGTAAGGCGAAGGAACGACCGAACAACCGTAGTGACTGAAGCGGTGAAGGTGCTTTCGAGAAACTTGGTTGGTAAAGAAGGATCCCTTGTAAATTGATAATGATACAAACTTCGGATCTTACGCAGTTTAGTACAAGGAATAAGTAACTCATCATACTAATAATACCGTTGGCAGCTTATAATGTGGTGCAACTTCCACTTTGGTATGTATGATATCATAATCTGAAGTAATACGGCGATATAGCTACCTACCAATCTGCTTTGTCAAATATTTAGTCGCTGCTAAAGCTATGCCAATAGCAGTAGATAGCAGACCCATAGTTAAAATTTCAATAGGAAATTCTGGCGCGCTTGAAGAAGAATCAAAGTTAAAACTGGTCATTAGATTAAATGTACTTCCAGAATCAGCACTCATTCTGATAGAGATACTTCTTTGAGATGAGTCATTGTTCTGCCAAATTGCATAAATGCGATTATTGCTAATTAGCAATGATGAAAGTTTGCTATCTATCTGAGATGGATTTGAAAATAATGTCTTTCCATTGCTTAGATCCACTGGGCTCGCAAAAGAAGACCCACTATCATCGCTTTTTTGAAAGAACAGTGTATAGCTGATAGGAAAGGTCACTCTATCATTTATTGCAGTAGTGCTGCCAAACCATGTTAAATAAAGATTTGTTCCATTCACAATAAACTGTGAAGGTATATGTGATGAAATTGAGCTCTCATTAATTAAATTGTCTTTGATTTGCTTGATGTCAAATGTATCTCCACCGTTGAAGCTTCTGGCCAAAATTAGAGAATTCCTTCCAGTAGTACTGTTGTAGGCATCCTGCCACATCATAAATACCGTATTACCTCCAGATGTGCCAATATAGGGATATATTGGCGGAGAAGAATTCAAGTTAAACGAAGTGAAATTGCCATATCTTCCAGCATTCACATCAACCACATTTTGAAATGAATGTCCGCCGTCTGTGCTACGAACGAAAAATACTTTGTAGCATTTAAAATCACATAGATCTAGCCATGAAACATAAAGTTGTTTGCTGTCATTAGAAAGTGCCAACTGTGGAGAAGAGTATAGAGCTGCTGTAGCATTCCCGCTTCCCAAAATCAGTTGCTTTCCGAAGCTATTGCCAGAATCATTACTTTCCCTGAAAACAATATTGAAAGGCTTTGGAAGAAAATCAAATTGTGGACCTTTGACTTGCCACTCAAGCCAAGCTACATACACATTATTCCCAGATGCAACTATAGATGGTGAATATGGTCTATAGATATTGTTGTCTGTATTGCTATAATTAGCACTTAGCAAAAGTGGCTTACTGAAGGTGTTCCCGTTATTATCACTCTTTAAAAGAAAAAGCTTGGAAATTTTTGTAAAATCTCCATTTTGATAGATGACATATACGTTCTGGCCATCACTATATAATTTGTTTAAAGTTGAGAATCCCGTATTGTCTTTATCATCAACTATGACAGGATTACTGAAGGTGCGTCCACCATCATTGCTTTTTGTTAAAAAAATGTGAATATTGTTTTGACCAGTTGGATTTAGGCTATCTGTCCATGCAATAACAATAGTATTACCTGCAATCGACATCTGCGGAGCAGATGAAATTCTAAGTGTTGCATTCTGAACCAAAACAACAGGACTGCCAAAGGTTTGACCTCCATCGACACTTCTTGCAAATAATATAGAATGCATATTACTCAGGTTTTGCCACAAAACATAGACATCATTACCTTGAGCTAGAACCTCTGCTAGTTTAGAGCCGCCAGATACTTCTGCCACTGCATTTGTTGAGCCTACAAAACCACTACTTACAATAATTGCTAGTATTGTAAAGGAAAAATACCACTTATGAGATTGTGTTTTTATGTCTCTTGAATATCTGTAAAGGATTTTCATGTAGATAATTTATTCCACCGTATTTACTACTATAGCATAGCCGAACACAAAATCATGATTAAGCTCCGCATGGTATGTTGCGAGTATCATTACTTGATGTAATCCTAGATCTGCACTCTTGTCTGCACTTATGTAGACATTGAAGTGATCAAGGTTTCCAAGTCCCCTACCAAAATCATCTTTTGCTCCCGCATACTTGGGAGCAAATATCGAACTTTTATCAATTGTTACGTGGAGTCTATGTTCAGGGGCTCCATAAATGTTATTGGGGTCAACTGCTGATAGGTACCATGTCATATCTTCAGTATTTGTATTCCTAATGCACAAATGAAGTACACTTTGACCTATGCCTCTTTTAACTATAGCAGGATCTTCTGAAGTGCTAGGGACTTGGTAGTGATAGCTATTGTTGTTATTACGATTACTGCCGATATCATTCTCTGCCTTATTTGCAGGTAACAATTACTATTATTTTTGCAAATAAGGGTTGTGACCCTAACGTGAACAGGCCGTGTGGGTCTAGCTCCGCCTTCCCCTCTAACTCCAACTATTGCTGCAAAGCAATGATCTACCTATAGATACAAACAAACAGTTTCCAGGTTGCATTGTTTGCTTTCCATGCCCTAGGTGGATTGGTAACGGCAGTTTCAAGCAGCCACTCTTCCATCTATCCTATAAACCTGAAAGTTATGCTAAATTCCGACCTTCGGCAATCCCGTATTTCAGATCAGTTGTGCTGCACCTTACGAGTGCGTTAGGCCAAATGCTCTTTAACACATCTAACGAATTGCTCTTTAGACAGGGGTTTTCTCATAATATCCATGCTATTTATCTCAAGAAGGCTAACAAGCTCTTCTGCAGCATCAAGGGCAGACACGAACATAATCCTGACATCATGTGAGATTGATTTTAGCTTCTGGTACAGTTGCAGGCCGTTCATGTATGGCATTCTTATGTCGAGTATGCAGAGATGATAATAGCAAGGCCCCTGCCTTTCAAAATGCTCCAGCGCCATTTCTGCATCTGAAAATGTATCAACGCTGTACTGTTCTGATGAAAGGAATGCTTTGAAGGTCAGAAGCATATCCTCGTTATCGTCTACTATCATGATATTACGGAGATGATTCTCCCCGTCCCTTGTTTCCATTTCTTGCATGCTGTCATAAGTACTGACAGACCTGCCCTCAACTTGGGTCAGGCTGGGCTTTGTCCTTTTGAACAAGGTGGCAGCCGCGCCTAATGCTGATTGTCTCCTGACTGTTCTGTCACGCAAACTGTAAACTGGATATGAGAATTTGAAACCAAGAGCAAAGGCAGTTGTTTCCCTGAAATGATATTCCTCGTTTAGAGAAAGTGACGTGATTACCCTGTACAGGTCGTCGCCTATTACCAAACTATTAGGCTCTGCAAGTGGCTTTATCTTTGCGATAATGTTCATGGTTGAGCCAAAAAGGTCCTCGCGTCCAGAAGTGTTTGACGAAGCAATCTGCACCTTGCCATAGTCTGCGCTCAGCCGGTAGCTTATCTGAGGTAGATCTGACAGCTGCAGTTTTTCGTTAATTGCGCTCCGCTCAGCTATCAGGGCAACCAGGCATCTGAGGGCGACCTCAAATGCTGCACGGTTTGCAGAGTCTGAAGTTTCTGGAAAGTAGAAGATCAGGCTATCGCCTACATTCTTTATAATTCGGCCGCCAAACTTCATTACTATGGTAGAAGCGCCATTAAGGAATATGGAATAATACAGGCCTACCTTTCTGCTGTCGCCAATATGTGCAGTGACCTTGCTTGAACCAACCATGTCGATAAGGCAAATGCAATAATTTTCGGACCGATTTGCTATTGAAATCTCGTTAGGTGCATGATTAAATGGAGACGGTTCTCCATCTTCTGAACCGCCGGCAGTATCTAGCATAGAATCATTGGCATTGAATGAAATCGCTTATGAATTATTTAAGTATAGTCACTTACTTTCTCACAACCAAAACTATAAGGCCGATCAAAATGAAGCTGAGCAAGTGGCCCTTTTAGCATAAACTGCTATTTCTATCTATAGTCATTGCTGCCTTCCTTCTTCTTTGCAAGGAAAGTCACCGATAACCGTAAATCTTTGTCTCACGCATAACCACTCAGGCAAAGGAATGTAGGAATCTGGTCAGAATCAAGCGGAGTCTCATCGCTAAAATCACACTTCTAATAGTAATTGAAATTGTCATAATAGCTGCAAGTCTTGGTATCCTTGCCTACTTTCAATCAGAATCAACCTTGATTGGAAATTCGATAAATATCGCCGGGAAAAACAGGTTCCTCACAGTTAGCGCAATTCTTGAAGCTGAGAAGTATCTTGATGGCCGGTCTAGCGTTACGCAGGTAAACAGATCACTGAACGATCTGAACTCTAACATTGCGATCCTCAAAACAGGCGGCAACATTGCAGGATTGGACCTTGGACCACTTCCATCTGAATATATTCCGGGATGAAAGTCAGTCAATCAGAAATGGAATGAATTCAGGCTCTTGATAACACAGGCCATCAATCCAAATTATGCGGGATCAAAAATCAATTCAATACAAGAAATAGAACAGAAAGGCAACAGCCTGATTGCCCAGTCTGACATGCTGGTATCACAGATAAGCAACGGTTCCTCACAAAATTCACGAAATCTCATCATGGTGCAGTTATCTTTGTTACTTCTCAACATCGCGGTTCATGTTATCATGCTGTATATTATCATAAAGATGGTCAAGCCCATAATTGCACTGACTGGCGCAGTAAGGCAGGTTAGAAACGGAGATCTTAATGTCTCTCTGGACACCTCTTCGCCCCATCAGGAAATTTCGGAATTGACTCTTTCTTTCAGTGAAATGGTAAACGGCTTGAGGAATCGCGACAAGAAACAGCAGGAATTTATAAACAATGTGGCAGACGAGCTTCGGAATCCAATTCAGCCGATAATTGGGCTGGCAGAAGTGCTGCATGAAAAAGACCAAGATAAAGAGAACAATGAGATCATTGATGCTATCTTGAGAAATGCACATCGCCTGCAGTTGCTGATTGAGGAGATTCTAGACATCGCAAAAATTGAAGCAGGATCATTCCAATTGAGGAAAGAAACATTCGACCTTTCGGATGCAGTCGGTGACATAGTAAGGGACCTCGGAATTACTAGGAGGAGCAGAGTTGTGATAAGAAATGATATCCCGCCGCATACTCTGATCTACGCTGACAAACTGAGGATCGAAAGGGTGGTCTCCACTCTGCTGAACAACGCGCTCAGGTTTACCGATAAGGGTACAATCACCGTTGCAGCTCAGAATACGGATCAGCAGGTTACATTTTCAATCAGTGATAGTGGTGCTGGCATGTCTTATGTTATAACTCGGCTCTTTCAAAAATATAGCAGCCCGCATGTTGCTGGCACCGACCTTAGTTTGTACATGTCAAAAAACATCATAGAACGCCACGGGGGCAAGCTGTGGGGAGCAAATACCTCCGCGGGTGGAGCAACCTTTGGATTTACTATACCTACAGGGATCGGCAAGAGTTAGATAATATTTCTAGAAGTGGATGATACTATATTATATCATACTATGCTATATTATATTCAGACCCTCCTAACCAGATCAACTTGTAGCGTAGTCGGAACTGTAACTTGAAAAAAAGAAAAGTTGGTGCTTCTGATTATCCACTGTGTTGTGTTAGCTGGAAGCATGCTATATCGTACTGAGACTGCGTTTGGACTGGCCGCATGAGCAAGGAATGCAGTATCTGGTCTACCTGCATAGACAGTCAGTTCCAGAGGTGCAGCTTGGGTCGAACAGCTTGCTTCTTTTTAATGTCGTCAAAAAACCAGAATTTGGACAGAGCAAGACGATTTAAAATATGTGTATATCAAATTGGATATATACAAGATCTGTAATAGCCAGCCAAAAGGCGCAGGTCATGCAAAATCAGTTTGCTGGCTCCACTGTATGGCAATGTATGTATTGAATGAATTAATTAATGAATGAATGAGCTTGTTATCTCTGCTCTTTCTTTGCCTCTACAATAGCCAGCTCTAGATACCTTCTGATATCGCTGTCAGTCATTGAAGATTCTACACCAGAATTCTTTGTCATGGCATCAGCTTGGTTTCTTATGATATTAACCCTATTTTGAATAGTTATTACCATTTCAGCAGTTCCAACTGTATCCAACAAAGTAGATTCTTTTGCATGTTTCCTAATTAATTGGCGCAGCTTTGCATCTTGTGATACCGACAGTGCCGCTGAATAAATTCCCATACTAAATAGAAATGCGGACAGAACAAAAAATGAATACAAGATGCTTCCAAAAGATGGGTATGAACTTTCCATTATGACATTGTTGGCCGTCAAAGGAAAGAGTATTTGTGCAAATGCAGCAACTATCAGATAATTAATTACAGCACTATTGGGACTGACCTGTCTTATTGTCCTTGCAACAGAAAGGTATGCAAAGGCCATGACAAATGAGCCAACCACCCATCCTAGTGTGCCTATTATCCTAAATGATGTGAACTTTGAATCAAGATATGCAAAGTTTTGCCCTGATGTGAATACTTGTGGAAGAAAAGTCGAAGTTATAAGAAGAAGAGGCGGCAAAGTTACGATTACCCAAAACCTTGCTTTCCCTAGCCTATCAATAAAATAACGTAAGAAAAGTGCTATACCAACCATCTCGGGAATGACATAAACAATTATGGGGACCAGATAACCATACATGTTGACCAGATTTTGAGTAGGCGAGAGAAATGTTCCCGGGTCAAGGTTTACCACGAATTGTGGAGTAATAGCTGCCGGCCTTTCTGAAAGTGACCACGTATTTATTATCACAGTGCTAGACATTCCGACTGTTAAGAGAAATGTCTCGATAGTAAAGGCCAGAACCATCATGCTACTCTTATTTGATTTATACCATGACAGGAATTTGTAGAAACGAAAGCCAAAGAGCAAACATCCTACTGAGCCGGTTAATATCGTGGTTGCTATCAGCAACCATACACTATAGCTTTCGATTGTCAGCATTTGGAATATCATGCATACAATAATTGCCAAATCTGCATAGAGAACAAATGGAGCTGCTCTTGATAGTACATTCAAAAATCGAGAATCAATAAGATCAAGATGCAATTTTTTAACATAATTCCTCAGGACATATTGACCTGTAAAAAAAGCTCCGCCAGCCATTGTAATAAACAATAGCAAACCAAATTGAGAAGTCAAGGTCTCTCCTATGACATCTACAAATGTACCAATTACAACTACCCCAAGTAATATGCCATAGAGTACAACAGTCATGACTGATGTTTTCCTATCAATTACTTCCAAAATCAACAGTTCCATACCGAGGGTGAATTATATAAGAAATCTCATGGACCAGTAGGTAAGATAAACTGGACAACAGTTTCGCTTTATGATAGGAAGAGGGGCCAGATAGATAGATATATTTCAGAGAATTATCAAAAGATACCATTAACTACAACAATCGTCCAGATTGGAGTGGAATCATCTTTATTGGCTTTCAAAGACTCTACCCTACTCGAGCCTCATGATTTTGTACGAGAAGGGAGGGTGGAATGTCTCGATAGCAAAGAATCTCTACCTATGTTACAGAGTTTGGTTGCGCGTCAGGATGGGAAAACAAAGAAGAGACAAATTTCTGGAAGATACCCACATTAACATGGGTCATTTTCTGTTATTCGAAAAGCCGATAAAAGCCCAGGGTGGAATCATGGGGATTCCCCGCAAGCGTACACAGGATCTTTACATGCTATTCTGGCGACATGAAAAAGACATCGAGCCAGAAATTCTGGATTTGAAGGAAGGAGAATCCTTTCTCGATGTTGGTGCAAATGTAGGCTACTACACACTAAAGGCGGCATCGGCATTTGCTAATCAGAGCCTTCCGATAAAAATTATGTCAGTTGAAGCTGATCCTGACAACTATGGAGCGCTACGTCGCAATATCACATGTAATGGATTTTCGAATGTTATCACAATCAACAAGGCCGTATGGGATTTGACAGGATACCGTGGATTGCGCCAGAGGATAGTAAGTACCTCGTCAGGCAATCGGATTTCGACAGACGATGCAACTCTTTGTTTTGAACACTCTGGACCGGATGATAATTGCAGGATACTGCAAGTTCAGACAGATACCATAGACAATATGGTTCGGGAAAACAAAATCCAAAACATCGGTGTCTTGAAAATAGATGTTGAAGGAGCAGAAGTCAAGGCGCTGCAAGGAGCAAGGGAGACAGCCAAGATAACAAGAAAAATAGTTGTCGAGGTTCATGGTGAGAATAACATGAAGGAGGTAAGGTCTATCTTGACTGGCTATGGATTTAGTATCCGCAATATTACTCTGGTTCGTGGATATGAGTACCAATTTGTCATTGGTGAGAAGAAGAGAACATGAATTGAGATAAACTAGGGGTTTAGAAACTAAACTCTCAAAGCAGGTAATTGATTAACCTGCAAAAGCCTGCTCTGCTGATTTGTTAAATAAATTTCGATATCAGCATCAGGGCAACTCCAGCAAATGCGGCTATCTCAAGCACATTGCGCAGATTCAATTACTATAGTTAAATGTCGTAATTATTTAAGACAGTTGCCGTAAGAATTTATTACATACTTACAATTTGCAACATATTTGTGGCAAATTTGTAAAAAATGAGCCAGTTTAGAATAAGGATTTGTTCAAGTACTGGATACGGCAGCTAACTCCGCTGCCTAAATGACTAGACAATGTAGTTACCATCTACTGTGGCTCTATAAAAATATGTATACCCGCATTCGTGCGTAGAAATCCGCGTGCAGTCTTAAAGTTTTGGATGCCGTTGTATTATGTCCTTTTCAAAACAGCATTAAAATATTTTATCAAGCGCCTGTTATAACAACCTAGTGCAGTTAAGGGAAGTCGAGAATGCAGTAGTTAGCTGCCTAGTTGACAATAATGTGGATATAACCCTGCCAAGTAATGAAACAGCCCGTCGGCCATATCTAGCCAAAAATTGGTACAAGCGACCGCTTATAGCAGAACACGGTTTTTCTGTAGCGGTAACCGTGAAATCAAGTGCAGGAAAACGCATCATACTTTTTGATTCTGGTCTGGATCCAATGACTGCTGCCCACAATGCAGAGGTACTTGGTTTTGACCTATCTGATTGCGAGGCCGTCATTTCAAGTCATGGCCACATTGACCATGCCGGAGGGTTACTCAATATCAGGAAAAGGATGGACAAGAAACGACCAGTTCCCCTAGTTCTTCATAAAGATGCTTTCAGAAATAGGATGGTAAAGTTTCAAGATGGCAGAAAAGTGAACTTACCCGCCCAGAATAGATCTTGGTTGACCAAAGCAGGATATAAAATAACAGAAAGGAATTCCCATAGCCTATGGGCTGATGCCAATATTCTTGTCACGGGAGAGATAGCCAGGACCAATAATTTTGAAAAAGGATTTCCAAATCACTATTCCGGGGCAGACGGCGGAGGAGAGATGGAATACGATCCACTGATCAAAGATGATCAGGCTATTATCTTGAATATCAAAGACAAGGGACTTCTCGTTATTACAGGCTGCGGGCATGCTGGGGTAGTAAACACCCTGAATTACGCAAAGGACTTGACAGGACAAGATAGAATCTATGCTGTGATAGGAGGGATGCACCTAACTGGTGGAATCTTTGAACCACTGATACCTAGAACTGTTGAAGAATTAGGAAGACTGAGACCCAAGTTTGTCGTTCCCTGCCATTGCTCCGGTTTGAAGGCGATGGCCGAGATAGCCAGAAGGCTGCCTGATGCTTTCATGCAGAATAGTGTCGGAACAAGCTATATCTTTTGAGTAATTGTCACGATTATTCGTTACAGGAAAGCTCTGATTTTTCGGAGCCAAGAATGCCCACCACCATTGCAAGTATGGGCAATTTAGTGTCAATTAATCTTTAGAGCGCCAGAAGGCACATCTTCACCACTTCTATTACCTTGGACTCATGCACCATCTGGTGCGATAACAAATTTGATTTGCCATCCTTAACCTAGAAGACTGAAAGAAGATTCTTGACACACTGGCAAGTCTGTATCCAAATCTTTTCGTCCCCTGTTACCTTTTACTATCTGAATGAAATAGAGTGCCCAATAAATAAGGCTAGCTATACCTTTGAAATTCCAGCCTGACCTTCTCGATAGGTGTGATTATTATTGCTGTGCTGCCACATCGTCCGGTGCTGGTAGCTCCACTATCAGCTCGCCTCTCATTGATGGTTGATGGAACGTACAAATGTACGGAAAGACTCCAATAGGAACTGCAGCCGCAGTGAATATGAAAACTGCGCTTATAAAGTGGAGTTCTATGTCAGCGAAGATATCCTATCACCAGAGCCTTCAAATGCCTACCTACTTTCACCGGTATTTAGCAGAAGTAATGCAAAAACCAGATCAAAATTATGTCATCTAAATTACAAATTTGGGTTTGATCCGGTGCAATAGTAGAATTGAATCAAGTATCAGATATATCGATTCAATTCTCAGCTTGTTTAACAAGATTGAGCCTGACCAGTCTTCTATCAAATGAGGAGTCGCAGGAGATATTGTTTGCTGCCGGTCTTACAGAAAAGGATTGGCAATTCAAAGTAATGAAACCATCTAATAGCTGAGAAAAATTACGTAATCGCCATCTACTTTTGTGCAAGCTTAACCTCCTAGTTGGTCGTGTAAGCTTGTTCTAGGAAGAACATTTCGCTTCTGAATATAACCAATCGCGCAGCACCCGGCTCAATGCAGGCATTGCAAAATAAGTTAAAAGCACAACAAGTATTGCAGTATATATTATATTTGATATCAAAAGTGCCCACGATTCAAGATAGGGATTAAGCAAGTAACGCGCAGTAGTGCTAATTGCAAACGCAGCAGTAAATACTATAATTGCCATTTTCCACTTTGGTGGCGCTACCATTATCTTTACGTCAGGTACAATAAACCAGGTCTCCAAGCCGGTAGCCGTTTCATAGTGTCTTGTAGAGTAGTTATTGACTTCTTCAAGCATCCTTATTGCTTGCTCTGACCTTTCCCATTCATCCAAAGACTCATTGTCGGTAAACCTGTGAATAATATATCGGACGTGAGAATTAGATCCTCCTGGCACAATTACAGTGGTTCCAATGTAGCCGCGTGATTCTCTTTCAAATGCTAGGTAGCGTCTCAGCCAGTCATCATATTGTTGTTCATAACCTGGCTTATGCTCCTAGAATAAACTCGAGTTACGCCGTCGGTAGAAATGTTAACCATACGTGATTAGATCCGCCTCAATTATTTTTGTCTATCTAGTTTTTGCCAGATATATCCAGCTAGTTAAAGTATCAGTGCTGAAATTAGCAAACATTGAGCCTGAAGTGGAGGGTACTAACCTTTCAATCTCCACTACTTGGAGATTCATATTTTAACTTAAGAAGTTGTGCATGCTAATACTAAGACTGGCTACAGAAGGAAATTGAAGTCCGGCCTATTTATTAGAATATGCTCTATTTTTTAATTAATTTTAATTTATTTTAGAAAGCGATTTGATCCAAATAATTTCAGATTTCTTGAGACCGCTCTTCCAATATGCTCTATTTCTAAGTTTTCATCGTCTATCGTAACGTTACATCAGCATGAGCATTTTAGCCGCGACCAATACTACCGTACGCAGATTTCTGAGCACAAATGCAGGTATCCATATTTTACTGTGGCTCTATTGTCGCAGGCGGCTTGCTTGAAATTGCATATGTCACCCAAGTCACCCCGTCAACTTCATTTGTTATTCTGTTGCTAATCTTCTCCAACAGCTCAGCTGGCAGCCTTGACCAGTCTGCAGTCATTGCATCAACAGATTCAACAACCCTGATTATTGCAATATGCCCGTAAACCCTTTCATCTCCCAGCACGCCAACGGCCCTGTCGTCTCCAACTGCAGCATATGCCTGCCATACCTTATCATACCATCCAGCAGCTTTGAGCTCGTCTTCTACTATCTTGCTTGCCTGCTTTGTCATCCGAATCTTCTCAGATGTAACTTCTCCAATTATCCTCACGGCAAGCCCAGGTCCCGGGAATGGATGTCGCTTGAGCAGCTCATCGGGCACATCCAACAGCTTGGCTACTTTCCTTACTTCATCTTTGTACAGGCTGCTCAGCGGCTCGATTACCTTCAGCTTGAGCCACTTTGGCAGCCCTCCAACATTGTGATGCGTCTTGATAACTGCCGCCGGTCCTTTCGAGACTCCGCTTTCGATGACATCTGGATAGAGTGTGCCCTGTGCAAGCCAGTGAAACGGCCCCTTTTCTGTAACAACATCAGTAAACACGTGAGCAAACTCTTCGCCTATTATCTTGCGCTTTGCCTCCGGGTCTGCCACGCCTTTCAGCTTGCCCAGAAACCGCTCTGTTGCATCGACATAAATCAGCTCAATCCCGAGATGGTCTTTGAAAAGCTTGACCACGTCTTTCTCTTCGTCCTGCCTCAGCAGGCCGTGGTTGATAAAGACGCACCGGAGGTTGTCGCCTATTGCCCTGTGCATCAATGCAGCAACTGTAGTCGAGTCTATGCCGCCGCTGACTGCAGCAAGCACCTTTTCATTGCCTACCTGTTTTCTGATATCAGCTATGGTCATATCGATAAAACTTTTCATGTCCCACTCTGCCTTTGCGCCGCTTATCCTCTGGGCAAAATTCTTGAGGATCTGCGTGCCGTTTTCGGTATGTACAACTTCGGGGTGGAACTGTATCCCGTAGAGTCTTTTCTCCTTGTTTCCGATGGCAGCTGACGCAGAGTTGTCCGTGTGGGCCAGAACACTGAACCCGCGGGGGATTTTCTCTGCCGCATCGCCATGGCTCATCCAGCACTTTATCTTTTGGCTTGCAAGGTTGCTGAACAGGTCCGACTTGTCGTCAATGGCAAGTTCTGCCCTGCCGTATTCTCTGCTGTTTGCTCGCTTGACCTGCCCGCCAAAACTGCTCACCATCACTTGGTGGCCATAGCATATGCCCAGGATAGGCTTGCCCATTTCAAATATTGAGCTATCCGGCTTGGGGGCATTCTTGTCATATACGCTTGCCGGGCCCCCTGAAAAGATAATGCCTTTTGGGTTTAGCTCCTGTATCACCTTGGCTGGAGTATTATAGGGTAACAGCTCGCAGTACACGTTTGCCTCACGTATGCGCCTGCATATCAGGTGGCTGTACTGAGAGCCAAAATCTAGAACTATTATTTTATCCATCTAGTTGCTTGCCTGCCTACTGTTTTTCCTTTATTTCATTCCCTTTTCATTCTTTCGTTCCTCTATTGTCTCCTTCTATCCTGTCACCAAGCTGTGAAAAAGTATCTATCAGTCGTTATTTGTTCGGTTAGGTAGCCTGAGCAGCTATCGCATGCTCAATTTCTCGAGCCAGCAATTTCATGCTTACCGGCTTTTTTAATATTCTAGATATTATGTCGCTCCTCTGCAAATCCTCGATCTCGGATATGCTGACAAGCACTACCTGCGTTCCATTCATGTCTCTGATCTTGTTCACAACATCAGTTCCGAGCATATCGCCTAGTCTGTATTCGAGTACAAGAACATCGACGCTCTGCCCTGTACTCCTTAACTTGGTATACTTGTCGATGCACTCATTGCCAGAAAAGGCAGAGATAATGTTGTATTTTATCTGCAGAGTTTTTGCGTAAAGCTTTAGCAGATCAGGATCGCTATCGCAGAGCATAACTGTCTTCTTGTCGGGGTGCTTTGGCAGGGTAGGCTGGAGAGCTAATGATGATTCTGCGCCCGGTTTACTGTATTGATGCTGGTATTGGCGTTGGTGTTGATTGTCAGCACTGGCAAGATAGTCTATTGCAAATATTTGGCGCAGTAGCCGTGCAAGGTTTGTAGGAGAAATTGGCTTTTGGATAAATGCATCTATCTTTAAAGATGGCATCAAAGCATCAAATTCTCGTTTGCTTACTTCAAACGCTGTGATAAACGCGATTTTGATATCTGAATTTTTGTTTCTTACTCCCCTTGCAAAATCAAATCCGTTCAGGTTTGGCATTTTAATATCAAGCAGAACAAGGTCATAGTGGATTGGACCTGACATGAAGTGCTTGTACGCGGCAACAGAGTCGGAAAATGCATTCACATCGATGCCATGCCTTTCCAGTCCAGATTTTACTGCCTGTACAATGTCCTTGTCATCGTCGACTACCAGTATGCGCAGCTTCCGGCTATGGCTTGCATCAAGCGCAGCATTGCCCATGCTAGATCAGAACAACCAACCAAACAATGTCATTGCCCATTGTAATGTCTCAACTGCGATATTTAAGCTTGACAGGATAATGTAGTATTGCTTCATTGACCACCGGCTGGCTGCAACGCATCATTTAGGTGAATTTGGCCTACTTGGAGTGGATTAAAACTTGCCGGCTGCTGGTTTCACTTAACTTCACCGTCATCTATCTCTGCAATGCTTTGACTATCTGGCCTGATACCGCTACTGGTGGCTGCTTCAGAAGCAAGCGGAAGAGCAAATGAAAATATTGCACCACTTCTATCTTTGTTGTTCTCGGCCCATATTCTGCCCCCGTGTGCCTCTATGATTGCCTTTGATATGTACAATCCTAGCCCTGTTCCACCTGTTTCAGGCTTTGTTGTGAACTTTGTGAATAGCTTTGGCATCACCGTAGGATCAATTCCTTTACCTGTATCTATTACCTGAACCAGTGCTGTATTGTCATTAAGAGCCCTTGCGGCGTCTATGTGTCCTTGCCTGTCAGTTACAACTTTAATTGTGCCACTGCTGGTGAACTTGATTGCATTATTCAGAAGATTAGATAACACCTCCATGAGCTTTGACCTGTCAGCTTGTACCATGATGCCGGTTGCTAATGGCTCAAAATCTACAATCACATCGCTGCCTTTTGGCAGGCTTTTCTCGGCATCCATTACAGCATCTGCCACCAAGTCATTTAGGTCAACAGACTCTTTTTTCAGCTCAAGCGAATTGCTATCTATTCTGGCCACATGCAAAATATCAGACGACAGATTCAGCAGTTTCTTTGCGTTTCGAATTAACATGTCAAGCTCCGGCTTGGACAGCCTGATGTCCTGACCACTATCGTTTTTAGCTGCATTTTCAAGCGAGTCAGCGACCCCTAGGATAGGCATAATCGGAGTTCGAAGCTCGTGTGCTGCAATGTTGATAAACTCACGCTGGTTCTCGTCATGAGCTTTCAGCTGCTCATTAGCCGCTTCCAGCCGCTTGTTGGATACAGCAAGCTCCTCATTGAGCTTCTCAAGAGACTTTGTCATCTTTTCTAGCATATCGGTTTTCTCTAAAAGAATTTCGTTCGCCTTATTGAGCTCCTTTGTCCGAGTCTCAAGGGACTCATTTGACGACTGGAGTTCTTTGGTTCTGGCACCTACCAGCAGTTTCAGGCGCTTGTTCCAAGTAAGCACGACAATTGATGCTGCAAGAGCAGAGGCTCCGATGGTTGTAATGAAAATGGCATTCAGTTCTGCTTGGTGCTGTATCGCAGAAGCTACATCAAGAGCAAAGAAATATTGAGCTGATGTATATGCGGTCATAACCCTTACATTATTAACCATCACAGGCGCATATGCAAGAGCAGCAGCCTTTCCATACAGCTCAAAGTCTGCAACGCCTGTGTTATTCTGGACAAGCCCTTCTCTCATAAATCTCAAAAAATTAGAAGTCTGTGTTTCATTTGTAATAACTTTGGGAAGCCTTGCAGACAAGAATTGAGGATCATAGATATTGTGTCCTAGGTTTGCGCTGATGGTTGATGCTATGATATCCCCTTGATTGTCGATCAGGGATGCATTCGTATCAGAAAGTCCTAAATTTATAAAATTCGAAGTGAATGAATTGATTTTCTCAAAAGGAACAACTGTGTATACTGCACCCTGAAAGCTTGTGTTTTCTTGTTCTAACACTGGGTAAGCGATAACATAGCTATCCGGTAACGATCCAGCTTCTGCATTGTCCTCTGATTTTCCGGACTGTACTGCGATATATGGTTGTTTATTATCTCTCAGGTAGGTGAACCACTTGGTGAGGCTAAAATCCTGTCCGATAATTCCTTGACTGGTTTTACCAGAGTTCCCGGATCCAGCTGTCCAGACTATCCTGCCATTCCTGTCTATCATGTTATAGCTATCTGTAATATTGCCAGTCGTCTGCTGGCCTGATCTCAGCAAAGGGTCTGCGGATGAAAAATCTCCAGAACGAAGAGCTGCATGAACCGAAGGTCCATCAGAAATTATCTGGAGGTTATGGAAAATATCTGTGAATTTTGCGCTCATCCTGTCCGACAGTATAATCGCTTTATCATTTGTTGAGGCCCTGACCTTGTCTGTAGCGGAACTTTTGATACTATCAATTATTCCTGCAGAGTACGATGCAGAAATTACCCCGAGGACAATTGTAGTTGTTGCTATAATCGCAAGAATCACTATTGTGTTTCTCAGAAAGATACTCGCCACATTTTGTCTGGATAGGCCGCATTAGGTAGTTAAATTATTAGGTCATTTGTTCTAGAACATTTATCATGGGTTATACGAGCCATGCTCTCGCCCCATTGTCAATGTTTTGCATCATCAGCGGGTCATTGTATTTACAGTTCTTTTCATCATGGTGCTTGTCACGGCTTTTGCAATTCCGAGCCCAAGGATCGGCGCATAAAAGATAACTCCTAGAATGGGCCCGGGAATTAGAATCACTCTAACAGCTGCCAGTGCTTCTATAGGCGGTGTCAGCATAATGATGCCCGATGCAGTTAGCAATCCTGCCACAACCATTGACCTTATCTTTATTGCCATAGCAAATGCCGCAACAGACAGTCCGATCGCTGCAAATGCAGAGTTTCTTTCAGAGGCTATATCCAGACTTTTGCTAAAAAAGCCGACTGTATAGACAAGAGCGAATGCAAGTGTAGCTGCTGCCAATATCTGTGCAAGCATGTATCTTCTTCTTTGGTTTGCCATATTTGCATAAAGCCAGAATTTCTGTTATAACATTTGTTCACATCTATTACGTAACCGAGTTACCTAGAGGATCCGGCTCGATCAGAATACCTTCATAATCAAGCAAGGGAACTCATATTGGCAGAGCAGTGGAATCTATCTTTGTTTTATTATTTGTTGGCTCCTGGTTCTCCGGACTTGTTGTTCTCTGATTCAAAATCAAATTTCTCATCGATTTTTTCTTGCAATTCCTTGTACGCTTTGTATTTCTTTGTCCATTTTGACAGTACAAGCCACTGCCTTACCCCTATGACTATAAACGCAAGCACTACAAGGGACGGGATGATAATCCTTGCCGGACTGAACAAGTAAGGAGGACCAGTAAGGATATTTGTAATGTGAAAAGATAATGGAATTGATACCACAATGGCTATCAGCATAATGACCACCAGCCTCTTGGTCCTGTCTACGTTCTGAACTATGCCGTCGACTATGTGAAAGATGTTCTCACTTGCTTGGTCGTCATTTTTGTTTGAATCTTTCACGAATGCATTCTCCTGCCTTTTCTTAAAAATACATTAGGCACCAAGTTACTTGTTGTCGTCATGTCATTGACTGCCCCTTTCCCTTCTCTTCTTCTCCCGTCTCGCTTCTCGGAAATAATAGCTCGTATGGCTCAAGGATTGCCTTTACCAGCTCCCTTCCCTTCTCTGATACTTTGTATTTGATAATTTTCTTGCCGCCCCATGGCTCTTCTGTCCGGATTATGAGGCCTTTTTTCACCATTTCATCAATAATCCCTTTGTGCTTGACATTGTTGAGGCCACAGTAGCTCATAAGCTGGCTCTGGTTTAATTCCCCGTAATCTGAAAGCTTGAGTATTATGTCCTTTCTAATGTAAATCCTCTCCCGATGCTCATGGACCAAATTAAATCAAATCAAATCAATTGCCGTTTTAACCACTATCAAGTGAATGAATTGTTGTAATTATTGTTAGTGTTGTCTGGACTCTGGTACAGCGTAACAGAGCAGGAGCAAATTTGACATGATAATAATAGTTTTTTATCATATTCTGGAAGTCATTCAGGTATGCTTTCAATGAGAAAAGACAGCAGTAACAGATAAAGCTTAAGGTAACTCGGTTACGTAATAGATGTGAACAATACTTTATTCAATCTTCATCTACTTTTTAGCTATGAATTCAAAGGCAAAGAAAATCGTTATAGTCGCTGCGATAGCGGCTGTAGCATCTGCCGCTCTGGCTATCGGACTGGCTTTTGCTCTAGCACCTGCACCGGCGTTTGCAGCTGGACATCCTTGGATGTTTGGTCCGCATAGGGGATTTGGCCCATGGAACCATGCGGGGCCGATGATGTGGCAGCAAGGATGGAACGGCAATAGTTTTGGATATATGACATCTGGAAATGAAAGCAAGGCTAACTGGACAGGTACTGTTTCGATCAGCTCGCTGAAAGCTGGGATCATTGATACAATAAAAAGCAATGTAAAAGTCGATTTGGCTGATGCCGCAAGTGCGGCTGAAAAAGCGCTGGGTAGTGGTGGAAGAGTAGGTGCTATCACATTGGCACCAGTCAATGGTTATCTGGTTTATCAGGCATACGGGATAGACAGCTCAAACAACATCCATAGATTGATAATCGATGTAGGCAATGGAAATCTGCTTGAGAACAACCAGATCAATATGGCCACAGGATACGGACTCTGGCATGGCAGTGGAATGTTTGGTGGCAGCTGGGGCATCTGGAAGTAAAATGAGTAGAGTCGCACAGAGTAGATGTGGACTGAAATGACAAGAATCAATCATAATCTTAGGAAGGATGCACTATTACGGGCTGGATTGTAAAAAATGCAAAACAGAATCGCCAGTTCAGCAGGCCAGATATCAAAATTAGCATACACCGGTCTGGCTATGCATCTTGTGGGATTTGCACTTGGATACGCCGGCGAAGGACTGGTTTTGCAAGGAATTGCTGGAATAAACACGGGCATAGCGTCGCTTGCTCCGGTCGGTGATTTACTATATGCCTTGGGCCTTGTTATGGTTGTGCTAGCAGCTGGAAGGGCACTTGTACCACTCAAGTATATCCTGATAGCAGGAGTGGTTATTGGAGTTGGGTTCTTTTACAAATCCGCGCCACACGAGATCCACATGGCCTCTGGCATCGGATTTGGTCTTGCCCATCCACAGCACATTGGGATTGGAGCAATAATGATCACTATCTCGACAATAGCAATTGTGGTATTGACTCTGAGGCAGAGGAGCATAATGAACAAAACTCTGTGATTCCAGCGCTTTCGAGTGAAAGCAAAGCAAGTAGCTTTACCAACCATCTTTCAAGGGTAAAGCAAGGGTTTTCTTTGATTCCAGTTTAGTTGCATTTGTCCGCTTTATCCTGCTATTCATACTGGTCTTGATTCTAACACTGCCTAACCACTATGATCAGTGAGTGCTTGCCAGCCTAGCTTGTATTTATCACTATCTTGCGCAACAAGTCTTTGATTTCAGAAAAAGAATCTTGCAACTCGAGTATACTTTTTCTGTTGGCTTCCAATATGCGATTGTTTACCTTCATAAGTTCAATCATCTCATCTTGGTGTGCTAATCGCCTTTGACTGGCCATTTGCCTCATATCTATATGTTCTATCTAATATGAATTGCTATTTAGATGATTTAGAATATCGGGAATCTACATAATGATCGGTGCAAGATGCTAATATAGATGGTTTAGAACACCAGCGCTAATGGATACGACGAACCGATCGAATAGAATTTACCACAAATAACTGACATCCTGTCATGCAGCTTCATCAAGTCACGAGTTTTGGCTCTAACTTGACTTACTTTGGCGCTTTTTGCCTCAGATCAACTGAGTCCATGCCTAGCTTTTTTACCCATTCTTTACCCCTCGACGTAATTCTGGCCTTTGCAATGATCGTTTCTTGGCTCATCCAGTAGTTATGGACAGCAAAACTAATCCACATATTGACAAGCTGCTGGTCCCCGCCAAATCTTTTCACTATCGAGTTCATTTCTATTCCCTGCTCGATGCATCGCAGAATGTATGCAGCTTGTCTGAGCCCATGAAGCGACATTGGATTCGGTCTACCCTCAAGCTCGTCTATTCTCTGGTCTGCCGGCACTGATTGATGCCAGAGTGTTTCAAATAGCTCCTTCTGTCTGGATATCAACTCTTTTGACTCTGAAACAAACTGCCGCAGTTCGACCTTACCGTCAATTATAGAGGGCGACATCATTATGCCATTTTCGCTGATAACAAGAGTTGTATTCACCGGGCTTGCATGCCTAAGCTCGCTTACTATACTAGCAAGCTTTCTTGCTCCTGTCAAATTTGATTTTGTTATGTCGCCGATGAATCTTATTCGAGCTCCGCGCTCCAATGCCATCATAGTGTATTGAAGATAGGGCTTTACATTGATTGTATTTGATAAGCCAATATCGTTGGTGCAAACGTCAATCCATTTGCCTGCTTTGAGCGTCCAGTTCTTCATATATTTTTGGACGTTTGCTCGACCAGAGATCATTCTGTATTCATGCTTTGAAGAGATACTTTGCTTGTTTATTGTAGAGTCATTGTTTGCGAATCGACCCATGCTGCAAGCTCCAGATTTAGACATGATAACCAGTTAATAAGACCGCTGGTTGCCATCCGATAACATGCATGAACGGCCATGCCGAATAAAGCAAGGCAATAGTTGCATGATTATCAGCAACTCGACACCACGCTGAATTCGTAGTCCCAATCAATCATTGCTTTGGGGAGCTGTGTAATTATCATAAAACTAGAAATATATATCACATAGTATCTTGTTTCGATCATGTTTGAAGAGATATTGTATGGACTGGGAATAATACTTGCCGGCTCATGCCTTGTATGGTTTGCATTGAAAAAATACCACCCATCAATTGATGAAAAGATCTCCCAAATAGAAGCCGAATCGGCAAGAAGAGAGCAAGACATTACTACCAGAAGAACTAGATAGACCGGCCAGCTCCCTGGGATCTGGACTAACTAACGGCCAGTTGAATCGAATCGGTTGCCAAGTCAAAGACGCATTGCTTTTCACTTGCCTACCTTTTCAAGCATCCTTGTAAAGACCCACGCAGAAGTATTGAATATCTCGTTTAGCCTCTCCTTTTCGCGGTAGTTGTTTATCGTTATTTTCTTGATGGCGCCACCATTGTCCTCTTGTACTTCATAGCTGAGGATCTCGGACTGTTTGAGTGCTCCCTGCCCTGCCCTTTCAGCGTCCTTTGTTTTCATTCCTTCGAGAATCCTGTTTATGAAAAACGACTTGAAGGGTGGAGTATTGGCATTCAGGTCAACTCCGGGTGAAGGAATTATTGTAACAGAATCAGGCGAGACCTGCGCTTCCGCAAGCAAAAAGTTATCTTTGGCGCGCCTGATGGGCCTTGTTTCTATGCCTTCACTCTCTGCGCGTTCTTCCTCTCTTTTCTGGCTCTCCACAGCTCCTCTTTTTGCAGCTGAAACCTGTGCAGCTGACTGGGATTGTGATTGGGACTGCGACATTCCACTGGCAGAGGCAGCCAGCGCCTTCTGTGGCGGTATAGATAGAGCTGCAGCCGCTCTAAAGCTTCCCTGCTTTAGCAGGCTATCAACCAGAGATAGTGTAACACGCAATTTTTCAATCTCGTCTTGCTTGTCAGATATTTGTTTTATCAGCCACTCGCGCACTTCGGCGGCGTGCCTGATATCATCTTCAGAATAGCTCATTAACAGGAGACGTTATCATAAAAGATATAATAGCTTTTCAGATTGAACTGAGCCGAAAAATTGGCGAAAGCATTACCACCGTATTCTACAACAATCTATTCGATTCAAGCTGTTGTTTGCCTAGCTCTGCGACTTCAAATAGTCTGCAATCCTCGGGTCAGAACAGGCGGCAAGTGAATTATCAGCAAGGCACCACCTGTACATTTCAGTCAGGTCGCTTTTACATATGGATATTGCATTGGCATCTGTCTGGCCGGCGCAATTGTTGAGAATTGCCGTTACCAGAATATACTGTTGCTGGTTGGTCGGCTCACTTTGCGATGATCTGGCCTGAACAGTCGCATTGAGGGCCGCTTGCAGCTGAGCCCCCTGCGTCCGCAATTTGGCTACCTCACCATTGATATGAGCAATTTCTATGGATGCTGTAGTAGCAATTGCAATAGCGAATATCGCGGCAATTATTACGATACCACGTTCAAATTTGAGTTTCAATTTCATTCAGGTTCACCTCTACCCGTTATCAATAGGGCAGACAGCAAGGATATTGCTTGCGGAAACAAATCACTGTCTGCATTTCCGACCTGGAAATAATCTAGGCAAAACCGGTTAATCAGCCTATTGCCAGATATTCCCTTGCGTCGTATATTGAAGATATTTCTTTTGATACCTTGTCGCAAAATATTCCCAAAAGCTCAAAGTCTGCTGGAGAGAGCTTTTTCTTGCTGAATATGGCCATTACGCCGACGACATCTCTGCCGTGAGTTAGTGGGTAACCGGCAAAAGATCTTAGCTTCTCCTTTCTTGCCCAGTCAGGATACTTGATCCGGGGGTCATGCACAACATCATTTGTTATCACCGGTTTGCCTGTGCTTGCTATGGTGCCTATCTTGAAAGAACCCACTTTTACTTTTGCAAACTCGCCTTGCGTATTTTTGTATTTGCCGGCGCTAAATTTCAGAACGAGAGTTCTTTTTGACTTGTCCAGAAGCCATATCCTCGCAAACTCGGCATCCAAGAACTTGACCAGACTTTCCACAATAAGCTGAAGCTTGTCGCGCAGGCTCTCCTGCTTTCCGACAAACTTGAGAATCTCGTAAACTCTGGCCCTGTTTTCTGACAGCTGCGCATTGTCTGCAATAGCATATGGGGACACCTTCCAAGTTGTCGATTCATACGAGCGGTAATCCGCTATAAGGTCTGCAAACCTGTTTAGGAAATTATTGCTCTCAAGCTCGTACTGCTCGGCAGAGTCGAAAACAAAATGGCCTATCCAGTCAAAGTCTCCTGTCATGCGCGCAGAATACAGGCAAAACGAAGCCTGCTGAGAGTAGGTCGCAAGGTCCTGGACAAGGCCTGCTGTCCTGCTGGAGAATCTGAACTTGATAAGTACAGTCCTGCTGACTTTGTCTGATACCATCTCTGGATTCAGAAGGACCGAATAGCCCAGTATCACGCCTCTCTTTTCTAGCCTGCTTAGCCTCTGCCTGACTGCCCTGTCAGTTATCAGGTATCCCAAGCTGTGCAGCGTGGTTGCTATTTCGTATGCTGAAGTGCGTGCATTTTTTCCTAGTTGTGCAAGTATGACACTGTCTATTTCGTCTATTTTCAATTCAATTGTAATACAGAGCAGCTGGAATGCTTTATCATTTTCCGAAACGGAAATTGCACTACAACCTTTTCCCAAAGGTATCTTTAACTTAACTTAGCTTAGCTTAAACCAGTGAATAATTGTCTGGTTTTGAACGGTTCAGATAGTCGTGGATGACTATCTATGGGTTGTGCAAACAACAGACGCTTGTAATATGCGATAGAATACATGATTTAGTGATACCGAAATAAAGTTTAAAGAGGCTTGGTCTTATAGATTTTTGTTGATTATAAATTATTTTATATACTTCTTATCTTCTATAATAGAATATGTAAGCCTTTTTCATTATTGGCATAGATTTTTTGTAAATCCTTATATCGATGAGCTGTGAGTATAGAATATGACAGTCGAATCAAACGATCGCCCCACCCCCAGTCCAGACAGTGGGAGCAGTAATAACAGCCAGCCTAAACCACAACCAGAGCTAGTGCTGGCAAAATGGAGCACAAGGTTCTGGGCATGGCTCATAGATTTCATAATCGTAACCGTGGCGTTCCAAATTATATTTGCAATTAGTTATCCGCCATTGGCCTTTACTCAGGGATTCAATCCGCCAATGGGGCTGCAAGGGTTCAATGGAAGCGCCCAAGCGTGGGTTGGTGGAGCAAAATATGCTATCCAAAGTGCAATGTTCTTTGCTTACTGGATATACTTTGAAAGCACTACGGGACAATCAATAGGCAAGAGGCTTCTGAAAATAAAGACTACAGATATGTCAGGAAATATAGCTGGAACCAGAAGCATAATAATACAGAGCTTTGGCAAGGCATTTCTGCTTCCTATAGATGTATTCTTTGGATGGATCTTCACAAATGACAAGAGGCAGAGATTGCTAAGTAGAGCTGCAAATACTATAGTCATAAAACCGAAGAATTCTGGCATTGAAGAAAAGTTCGTTTATAGAAAAGAATGAGTAAATGAGCGAGCTAACAAGCAGACGAACGAAATATGCAATTAACTAATTGAACCAGACCAAGATAATTAAGGCAGGCCTACGGTAAATAGCTCTTTTAGTCTCTCAATATGCCCGGGGTGTATCTGAGCTATCGGCACTTTTTCTCGCACCAGATTGTAGGCATCATAAAAATCCATCTTGTAATGCTTTACCAAAACTCCCAAAGCTATGGCATTGCTTCTGCTTGCCCCTATTCTGCAGCAGACAACAATCTTTTCGTATTTGTTCAGGCACGAGACAGCATAATCTATTTTTCTTTTATAGGCTTCTAATGGCTGGCTGCTGTCCAGCATATCTCTAACATCGACTATCCAGAAATCTGTGCCATCTAGATATCCATCTTCTAAAAGGGTATGGGCTTGCATTGAGCCGCCCAATCCATGGGTCGCAAGGTTGTCAGTAATTTTGAACATGGGTGCAGTAAAATGAGTTGGGGAGCCAGCTCACTTCTAAACGTAATTGTACGGCAGTCGCAATTGAAGGCACCAGGCAGCATCGAAAGACTTGCTGGAATATCCAGTAATTGCTGGCTTACCCTGTCTGATGCAACTTACCTACTTAGTCAGGCATTGCTACCAGACTTAAATAATATGATACCTATAGGAATGGCATGGCAAAAAGCTCAACAATTGATAAAATCAATCAATCTCACTCAGCGTCACGTTCAGTTCTAAAGGTTGTCAACAGTTCAAAAACTGTAGAAGGTGGTGGCTTTATAGTTCACAGGGCGTTTCCTACGCATTTTCTTTCCGATATTGATCCCTTCCTCTTGCTAGACGAGATGGGCCCTGCAGACTACAAGCCCGGTGAAGCCGTGGGCGCTCCGGACCATCCGCACCGGGGATTTGAAACAGTGACATATATGCTTGAGGGCAAGTTTCGGCACAAGGATTCACATGGTCACTCTGGCAAGCTGGGCCCGGGTGACATCCAGTGGATGACTGCTGCCTCCGGTGTAATACACTCTGAAATGCCAGACGACGAAATTATACAAAATGGAGGCAAGATACATGGATTTCAGCTCTGGGTCAATCTGCCAAAGCGTGACAAGATGGTCAGACCACGCTATCAAGAAATACCTGGGTCAAAAATTCCAGTGGGAAAAAGCGCTGACGGCAAAGTAATTGCACGGGTGATAGCCGGACAGGCGCTGGGGTCCAGCGCAGTAATAGAAACAAAGACGCCGATAATGTATGTGCATTTTACGTTACAGCCCAAAAGTGAAATCAACCAGCCAGTGCCGGCCAACTATAATGCATTTGCCTATGTAGTAAATGGAGAAGGCGTTTTTGGCTCCAATAGCAAGGTCGTAACCCGGGGACAGGTGGTAGTCTTTTCCTCTGAAGGCAACTTGATATCAATAAAGAACCAATCTCACTCTATTCTTGATCTTCTCCTCATAGCCGGAGTCCCTCTTAACGAGCCGGTAGTAAGATACGGACCCTTTGTGATGAATGAACCACACGAAATACAGCAAGCTATAGAAGATTACAGGAGCGGCAGGATGGGTCAGATTGATTTCTAGTGACAGGATTCACTTGTATACGGAATCGGCTATTTCAAAATAAAACAAAATAATCTATTGAAAGGCAAAGGATTCCGAATCTCAAATTTATAAGCCATCTACGAAATAAGGCACAGACAAGCAAGTCAAATTCTCTCCTGTCCTTTCACATTTTCCTTTCCCACCTTGAGGCAAGATAATAGATTATCTTAAATTACGCCAAAATAGCAATGGTCGGTAGTAGTCAATCTGCTTGTCTTCTAGCAAAACTATTGTAATATCTGCAGGTGCAGTTGCTGTAGCGGTGATTGCTACCATCATCGTTTTTACTCTATCATATGCAAATACGCCTTCCCAGCAACAAGATCAAATCATTACTGCTGCAAAGCAAAGAGGGGTAAAATTTCTGGCGAACAATCTTGAAACAAGAATCAATAATCTAATCAGCGTCATGAATCTTACAAGCATGCAGCAAGAGGTCAGAAGTACTGCATTTCAATCATCAATCAGTACAGCCCAAATGGGCATACCTCAAAATGCTGATACAGCAAAAAGACAGGTTGCCAAGAATATTCTTGCACAGTATCATGATATTGCAAGCATTTTCTTCCTTACGCCAAAGGGTGACCTGTATATGGGCGAGCCTTACCAGCAACAGGCCCAGCTGCCAAAGTTAAACTATGCAGACAGGGACTGGTACAAGGGAGTAGCCAGTACCAATGCTCCGTATGTCAGCTCGGTATTTACTTCTGCAGCAATTCATCAGCCAGCTATAGCTGTTGCTGTTCCAGTTTATGCACCAGACCGCCCTGCGGGTTCTCCGTCAGATATATCAGGATACTGGGTTGCAATAGTTAGCCTTGCCGACCTCCGGGATTCTTTAGCCAGCCTTAACCAGGGAAAAAGCCAGATAATCATTGTCGATCACAATGGAACAGGAATAGAAATAGAAACAGGAGATACTGCGTCCAGCAGTAGTCCGCAAAACTTCTCAACTCTTGAAAGCGTCAAAGCTGCGTTTGCAGGCAAATCAGGATGGCAGACTGAAACAGTAAACGGAACCAACATGAACATATACTATGCTCCGGCGAGCGTTCGGCCGCATACATGGGCAGTTTTGTCAGCAGAGGCAGCATAAAAAGAAAAAAGTTAGATGCAGCAATTCAGCGAGGGCCGGTGCCTATACTTCCGTAAAACCCTACTGTTGTTTTCTGTTTGCCCATCCCACTACTTGGCAGGCACTTCAAAACCTGCCAATTCAGAATGTGAGATGTTTAGGTGTACCTCTGCCCCATCAAAGAAATCTAGCTTGTCCTTTGGTACAATGTATTCATGCTCTTTTACAGCACCTGCAGAGATTATGATATTATCTCCTGTTTCAGCAATTACATTTCCCGCACTTACATTGTCATTTGTTCTTACACCCTTCTTTGATTTTGCTATTTCATTCCAATCTATGGAAGAATCTATTTCCGTCATGCCAGTCTCCGGTCAAAATGCCATATCAAGGTTGGATAACAGAGTTACTAGACATAAAAGAAAAAAAAGAATTTTTAATCAATGCAATTTGCTCGTAAAGAAATACGGTACAAAATACCGAGATATCCCATGCAATTAATTCACAGGTTTAGCCATGAATACTGCAACACCTGCCAGACCTTGGCAATTCTAACTGATACGCACTGAAAAGCGTAGATGAATTTACGATCACCATTTGGTGACAAGTAACTGAAATTAATCCTCGCCTGCCCAAATTTGCAGATTGCAATAATCTGACCAGAACTGGCGGCAGAATCACAATTAGTCAAGATTGAGATCATTCAATTCCCCATAGATGATATCCACAGTGAAAGTATAACTATCTTTATAAGGCCAGAATCAAAGCTAAAATGAAAAAAGAAATGAATCCGGTTGTCCATTTTGAAATGCCAGCTGAAAACAAGAAACGCATGATCGACTTTTACACTCGTACATTTGGGTGGCGCACCCAGCAGATGGGACCTGAGATGGGTGAATATGTTATTGCCACAACAACTGAATCAGATGCAAATGGCCGCCCAAAAATGTCAGGAGCTATAAACGGAGGATTTTTCCAAAAAACAAAAGATATGCCGGCGCAATATCCTTCTTTTGTAATTGCTGTAGATAACATCAAGGAGCATATGAAAAAGGTAGAGCAAGCAGGCGGCAAAGTGCTAGGCGAACCGATGGAAATACCGGGAGTTGGATTGTATGTGCCGTTTCTTGACACGGAAGGAAATAGACTGAGCATGCTCCAGCCAAAATGAGGATAGGATGCTGAATCTGTTGCAGCAAAAATAGAATAGACCCCAATTAGAGCTGTGGCTCTACTGCTATCTGTCTACTCTGGCCTTTTACAATGAATCCGGGGCAAAGCCCTTATGCCTTTAGGATAGGGATGAATTGCCCCTTAACCAAAGGTCAATTTGAACAGATGATAAGCGATCTCAATGTCAAGACATAAGGTACTTGTCCTCTATGTATTTTATGAAGTAGTCAGGGTTGTAGCCTTCATTGAAGATGTTCTGAAGGAGTGTTTTGGGTGCATAGACAGATCCATATTGATGGATTTTTAGTCTCAACCATTCCCTGATAGGCTTGAAATCTCCTTTCCTGATATTTTCCTGATAATCTGTCAGGTCCTGGCGCATCTTTGAAGCAATCATAGCCGAAACCAGATTCCCCAAAGTGTAGGTAGGGAAATAGCCAAAAAGGCCACTGCTCCAGTGTGTATCCTGAAGAGCGCCCTGCGAGTCTCTGGCCGGCCTTACCCCCAAAAGTTGCTCCATCCTGTCGTTCCAGAATTCAGGAATTTCAGAGACAGCCAGCTTGTCTTCAATTATCTTCTTCTCTATCTCGTACCTTATTGCTATATGCAGATTGTATGTAACTTCATCAGCATCGACCCGTATGTAGTCAGGCTTGACAGTATTGAAGTACAGATACAGCTCGTCATCTGAGGCTTGATCTGCAAAACTTACATGCTTTCTAATCAGGGGCGATACCAATTGAACAAAAGGCCTGCTTCTGCCCACAATGTTTTCCCAGAACCTCGATTGTGACTCGTGGATAGCTAGCGAAGACCCGCCTTCGACAGGAGTGGCAGACAGTGACTGATCGCACTGCAGGTCATACAGGGCATGGCCGCCTTCGTGGATAGTGCTGGATATTGACCTTTTGAAATCAGTTCCCTCGTACCTAGTAGTTATCCTGACATCATTGAGACTCATAGACTGGGTAAAGGGGTGGGTCGATATGTCCATCCTAAAGCGTTCCATATCAAATTGCATCAGAGTCAGGATTTCGCGGTTGAGTGCATCGACTTGTTGAATGTCATACTCTTGTCTTCCAAGGCTGCTCTCGTTGCAAAACGGGCTGCCCGAATCTACCAGCTTTTTCAATATTCTCTGGATGCGAGGGGTCAAGACATCAAATACCCTATCCAGATCGGCTACTGTAAGATCCTCTTCGAATGTATCCAAAAGCGCGTCATACGGGTGTTTCTCATAACCTATCTTGTCTGCAATCTGCTTCTTTATCTCTACCATCTTTTCTAGATGGGGCTCATATAGCTTGAAATCAGATTTTGCTCTTGCCTGCCTCCATACCATGTTGCCCTCTATTCTCTCCAAAGATTCTGCCTCAGTCAACTCTTTTGGTATCTTTGTCTCCTTGGTTATCTTTCTGTCAAGCATCCGTATGACACCCCTTTCAAGGTTGTCAAGCCCCTCTTGCTTCTTGGCCGACTCGACAAGGTCGACAAAATCTTTGCTTAGCAGGCGTTCCTTGTACAGCAGGTGAAGCTGGGAGTCGGCTACCCCTCTTTCTTCAGTGCCCTTCCGCGGCATATATGTCTCAAAATCCCACTCCATCAGAGCTGTGGCATGCTTTATGGACCATATTGGTTTGTAAGCATCAAGGATCTGGTTTATGACAGGGTTCTTGGATTTCATATCAAGCATCACTTGTACACACACTCTTCCTTCAGAAATATCATAAAAATCATGCTAGGCCGTCGAGTAAATATTTGTTGAACCTGACAGAATTAACCTGCCTGTTTACTTGTACATTCCCATTGCCGTATGAGACGACACATTTTCCCCTATGCCTTCCAGATGTATAGACCCTGACTCTGCACCTTTGGGTCCTGAATATCTCCGGGTAAAGTAGCGAGAATAACGCAAATACATCATGCAGGTTGAAGAAGGAATAATTGCGCAAAGGGTATTGAAGAATTTTGCAAGCAATATCCGCTATTTTGCTTCTGATAGAGCATATCATGCCAAGCTCGTCATTTCGTATTGCACAGGCCGAAGTACTGGTGATGTCAAGGCCGGATGCTATAATGCTCAAGCCTTTCCTCTCTGCATTATCGATTACAATCTTGGCCGCCTCTGGATCGCAAAAAAAGTTAAACTCGGCGTGTTTAGTCACATTCCCTTTGGTAAGGCCGTTATCGTATATGCCACCCATAATGTATAGCTGGTTGAGCTTTTTGGCAGCAGAGGGCTCTCTTTGTAAAAGCATCGCTATATTGGTCAGGGGGCCTGTCGCTACAATTGATATTTCTTTTTTCTTGTGCGATGACAATAGCTCCACAAGTTTGTCCACAGCAGAGGTCTTTTCTTCCTTGGCCCGGAGCCGCGGACTTGGATCCACATTCCCAAGACCGTTTCTGCCATGAATATCTTCAGAATAAACAGGATGCCTTCTTTTATTCAGCGGTCTGCCTGCACCCCTGTACACTGGAGCCTGGCCACATCTGCCACCTGCTGCCTCTATAATCTTTAGCGCATTTAATGTAGCCTTGTCAACATTGACGTTTCCGCTTACAGTTGTGACTGCTAATATCTCTAATCTGGAATTATTCAGAGTAAGCAAGAGTGCCATGGCATCGTCAATCCCGGGATCCATGTCAAGCACTACTTTCATCCTTTAACCATCATGTAATTGCACAAATTGCTATTCTAACATTCTTGGTTTTACCCGTGGCATGACAGTAAGGCGGCAAGTGATCGAGGTCATTTAGCAAACCAATACGATACGATGCTGTGTTGCTGAACTGCATGTTAACCACATCTGGTGTAGTTTTATGTACTATATTGCCAGTACCAGCTCAGATGGAAGAATGGCAAGAAACAATAAGAAGATGACTGTCCATCGCAAGGGTTACACACGAAAACCATATACTGCAAAAAGAGGAGGCAAGAAGGTACAAGTAGGAAGAACTTCTGTAAAGCCTTCAACCTTTACTATTCACGACCGTGGCAAGCCCGGAAGGGGACCAAAAGTAGTGCCGCCTCTTCAAAAAGGCGCTCTCGGAGGTCCAGGATTCTTTGACCGTTCCACTGAAGAGCAAGAAAAAATAGTATTTGACCGAGCAAAAGAAGTTGGCGAGAAGAAGGTAGTAGGCGAGCTTCGCGCATTGCAGGTATTTTTCAAAAGAACCGATCCGCAAAAGTCAGAGCGAGCGCTAGAGTTGAGCAAGAAAGTTGCTGGCAGCTTCAAGGGCAAAAAGCAGGCCAGATATCCGGAAGGGTTTAGGAAAAGACCGGCAGCAGAATCGATTGCTTGAAACTGCCTGTAATATGCTGCAGGTCAGTAATTGTGCCTATTGGAAATGCTTCAATTTCATTATTATCACTGATAGAAAGAATACTTTATTTTTGTTTTGAACTGAAAAGTGTTTTAAGAGATGTGGCCCAAAGGATAGCACCTGTATGTGAAAAGAGAGACAAGTTGGTAATGACTAGCGAACCTCTCCCAGTAGTATACAGGTACCCTCGTAGGATAGGCAAGAAGAACTATACCTCGTAAAGGGAATGGGGCTCTTGCTGAACCTACAGGGATTCTCAGATATTTTGGCTTTCGTGTAACAGTCATATATTCATCCAGCTTTTTTTATGTAATTCGAAGCCTTGGGCTACCGCCCGAGTCATTTCTTTCCAGCTATCTCCACAAGATCTAGTCTAGATACCTCTTGTCAAGACAATGGTAAATAGAAACCAGATACCGTCAAACATATAAAGTAAGAAAGTAAGAATATGATTGGCGGGAATATGGCAAAATACGAAGAAGCTGGCGTGACAGTAGTGAGTGGCAAAGGCCAAGTAGTGATACCGCAGTCAATCAGAGAAAAGCTCAAGATTGGACCGAAGACAAAGCTGCTCGTCTACGGATATGGCGACGCTGTCATTATGAAAAAGATAGAGATTTCTGATGTGGCTAGGGATTTACAAAGGCTGTACGAGCGAGTGGACAACAAAGTAGCGAAATACGGGACGCTGTCTGATGAAGAGATTTACGACATAGTGCAGGAAAGCAGGCGCAAGAGAATGCGTTAGCATGAAGATAGTGCTTGATACAAACGTGCTTGTCTCTGCTTTGATAAAGGAAGGC